>ENA-OQEB01000042-OQEB01000042.1-human-gut-metagenome-genome-assembly--contig:-NODE-42-length-46359-cov-5.192897_pt1 | contig 46359 bp, 46 predicted proteins | sample MGYA00242787_ERZ504619 | MGnify/ENA primary metagenome ERZ504619 (study PRJEB26092, sample SAMD00036317) | human gut metagenome | host: Homo sapiens | study: EMG produced TPA metagenomics assembly of... | reverse complement strand
AAAAAATAAAACGGTAGGAAAGGCATTGCAGTTTTGCAAATTGTCTTTCCTGCCGTTTTTATGTTTAGGTTTAAAATAAATTATTCGGGTCTGCCGATTTTGCGGAAACGCTCATAGCGTGCATTCAAAAGCTCTTCGTCATCAAGGGCAAGATTCTTTTCAAATGTTCTTTTGATGAGCATTTTAAGGCTTTCAAACATAGCATGATCGCCTGCCTTTGGCTGACGGATGATTCTCTCGATTACACCGAGGTCAAACAAATCCTGTGCGGTAAGCCTGAGAGCCTCTGCCGCATCAGCCGCCTTTGAACTGTCTTTCCAGAGAATTGACGCACAACCCTCGGGAGAAATTACCGAATAAACGGAATTTTCAAGCATCCATACTTCATCGGAAACTGCAAGTGCAAGCGCACCGCCGCTGCCGCCCTCACCGATAAGAACGGTAAGTACGGGAGTTTTGAGAGTCATCATTTCCATGAGGTTTTCGGCAATAGCCTGTCCCTGACCTCTTTCCTCCGCACCGATTCCGGGGTATGCACCGCTTGTATCAACAAGGCAAAGAACAGGTCTTCTGAACTTTTCAGCCTGTTTCATAAGTCTTAAAGCCTTGCGGTAGCCCTCGGGATGAGCCTGACCGAAGTTGCGTTCAACACGCTCTTTTGTATTTCTGCCCTTTTCAATTCCGATTACAGTAACAGGAGTGTCAAAGAGCATTGCAAGTCCTGCAACAACTGCTTTATCGTCGGCATATCTGCGGTCACCGTGAAGCTCAATGAAGCTGTCACCGAACATATGGGCAATATAGTCAACCGAGGTCAGCTTGTTAGCATCTCTCGCCGCCATAACCTTTTCGTAAGCTGTCATTTTTAAGCCTCCTCACCGCTGTAACCGTGCAATTTAAGCAATTTTACAAGTGTAGATTTCAAGTTATTTCTGCTGACAACCGAATCAATAAAGCCCTTCTGAAGAACAAATTCCGAGGTTTGGAAGTCCTTGGGGAGCTTTTGACGAATTGTCTGCTCGATTACTCTCGGACCTGCAAAGGCAACAAGACAATCGGGCTCGGCAAGAATAATGTCGCCCTCCATTGCAAACGACGCCGTAACACCGCCTGTTGTCGGGTCTGTAAGCACGGTGATGTAGAGATTACCTGCGTCGCTGTGTCTTTTTACCGCACCCGAAGTTTTTGCCATTTGCATAAGCGAGAGGATGCCCTCCTGCATTCTTGCACCGCCTGCGGCAGTACAAACAACAATCGGCATTGCATTTTCGGTTGCATATTCAAACGCACGGGTGATTTTTTCGCCCGTTACAACGCCCATACTTCCCATCATAAAGGTCGGATCCATAACGCAGAGAACGGTATCAATGCCGTTCATCTTACATTCTCCGCAGATAACAGACTCCTTAGCACCTGTTTTTCTCGCCTTTTCAAGCTTTTCGTCATATCCCGGAAAATCAAGAATATTATGGCTTGAAAGGTCTGCGTCAAACTCAACAAAGGTATCCTTGTCGGCAAGCATTTCAACTCGATCTCTTCCGTTCATTCTGAAATGATGGTTGCACTTTGTGCAGACATGAAGATTTTCCTCCATATCAGTCGTAAGGAGCATAGTGTTGCATTTGGGGCATTTTATCCACATTTCTTCGGGAACGAAGGGGACATTTTTGCTCTCGCCCTCATCGGACTCAAGCTCATTCTTCGGTTTTCTGAAAGCAAACAAATCCATATCTTTTACTTCTTCCTGTCGCGTGTTTCTCTTCAAACTCTGCCATAAAATCTGTTGTATATTCACCGCTCACAAACTGTTCGTCCGAGAGAATCTCGGCAAGAAGGTCACGGTTAATGTCAATTCCGTCAATGGTAAGCTCGGAAAGAGCCATTTTCATCTTTCTGATTGCCTCGCACGGCTTCTTGCCTGAACAATCAGCTTGCCGATCATCGAATCATAGTACGGAGGAACAAAATAGTCCTGATAAATCGCCGTATCAAATCTTACAAATGCGCCGCCCGGGGTGTGAAGTCTTGTAATTCTTCCGCAGCTCGGTCTGAATCCCTTTTCCGGATTTTCGGCATTGATTCGGCATTCAATTACATTGCCGTGTGTGAAGATGCTGTCCTGAGTGCGGGAAAGCTTTGCACCTGCGGCAATTCTTATCTGCCACTGAACAATGTCAAGACCTGTTACCATTTCGGTAACGCCGTGTTCAACCTGCAAACGGGTGTTCATTTCCATAAAGTAGAAGTTGTTGTCCATATCAAGCAAAAATTCAACTGTGCCTGCATTGACATAGTTGACTGCCTTTGCCGCCTTAACAGCCGCAATCATCATCTCTTTACGGGTTTTCTCGTCAAGAGCGGGGCTTGGACTTTCTTCAATCATCTTCTGGTTCTTTCTCTGAACAGAGCATTCACGCTCACCAAGACAAACGATATTGCCGTATTTATCACACAAGAGCTGCATTTCAATGTGTTTTACAGGGTGAATGAATTTTTCTATGTAGCAGGCACCGTCACCGAATGCTGACTGCGCCTCGCTTGAAGCTGACAAAAATGCCTCTTCAAACTGCTCCATTGAATCAACACGGCGAATACCCTTTCCGCCGCCGCCCGAACGAGCCTTGATGAGAAGCGGAAAACCGATTTTTTCAGCTTCCTCTTTTGCCTGTTCAACGCTTTCAACAATATCGCAACCGGGGGTTACGGGAACACCTGCGGCACGCATAGTCTTTCTTGCGTTGTCCTTGTCGCCCAAAAGCTTTATCATTTCGGATGAAGGACCGATAAAGTTGATGTTGCACTGTTCACAGAGCGAAACAAACTTGGCATTTTCGGACAAGAGTCCGTAGCCGGGATGAATAGCCTGAGCACCGCTTTCAACGGCAACGGTGAGAATTGCAGGCATATTGAGGTAGCTGTCGGCAACACGGTTACCGCCTACGCAGTAGCTTTCATCGGCAAGCTGAACATGCAGGGAGTCCTTGTCTGCCTCAGAGTAAATTGCTACTGTGCTGATGCCCATTTCACGGCAGGCACGGATAATTCTTACTGCAATTTCGCCTCGGTTGGCAATCAGAATTTTTGAGAACATTTTTTCACTTCCAGTTATTTATCGCATTACGGCTGTCTGCACCCAAAACGGCACAGACAGCCTTTAAAATCACTTATTTTCAACAAGTGCAAACGAAAGCTCGGCACTTACACAGAGCTTGCCGTCAACATAACCCTTTGCGTCAATAAAGTAGAACGCACCTCTGCTCTTTGTGAGTGTGCAGACACTTTCAAGAGTGTCGCCCGGTTTCACGGGATTTCTGAACTTAACATTGTTCATCTTTGTAAAGTAAGGTGTGCAGTTCTTAACCTTGTCTGCAAGAAGGCAACAGCTTGCCTGTCCCATCATTTCGCAGAGAATAACACCCGGAACAACGGGGTTACCGGGGAAATGTCCCTGTAAAAAGAACTCGTCACCTTTGATTGTATATCTGCCCTTTGCCGTGTTTTCGTCAACGCTTTCAGCCTCTTCAACAAGAAGCATATTGTCACGGTGCGGCAAAATCTTTTTAATTTCTTCCTGATTCATACTGTCCTCCGATTATTTAACCTTGAATAACGGCTGACCGTATTCAACAAGATCTCCGTCCTTAACAAGAACTTCAACGATTTCATAGTCGTCCTCAGCCTGAATTTCGTTCATACACTTCATAGCCTCGATAATGCAAACGGTTGAGCCCTTACTTACTTTCTTTCCGACAGGAGCAAAAGGAGCCTTGCCCGGTGCCGATGCGGCATAGAATACGCCGACAATCGGAGCGTTTACAGTCTTGGCGTCTTCCTCGGGAGCGGCAGGCTGAGCCGCAGGAGCCTGTGGCTGAACAGGCGCAGGAGCAGGAACATCTGTTGCAGTCGGCTGATATGCACCGATTGGAGATGCATTAAAAATCTGCTGTGCCGGATGTTCTTTTTCAAGATGAATCTTTGTACCGTCCTCTTTTTCAATTTCAAGAACGCTCAAAGAAGAATTTTCAAGAAGGGAAATATATTCCTTGATTTCTTCGATTTTATTCATAGTAATTCCCTCGCTTAATATTTTTTAAATACAAGACAAGCGTCATGTCCGCCAAAGCCGAGGTTGGTTGAAGCGGCAACATTTACATCACGCTTAACTGCTTTGTTAGGTGTATAGTTAAGGTCAAGACCTTCATCGGGTTCGTCAAGGTTGATTGTCGGCGGAATAACACCGTCATTGAGAGCCATAACCGAAGCGATAGCCTCAACTGCGCCTGTTGCACCGAGAAGATGACCTGTCATTGATTTTGTTGAGCTGATATTTGCATCATAAGCCTTTTCACCGAGAGCCGTCTTGATAGCCATTGTTTCGGTAAGGTCGTTAAGATGTGTGCTTGTGCCGTGAGCATTGATGTAAGCTGTGCGTCATCGGCAACATTTGCCTCCTCAAAAGCAATCTTAATTGCTCTTGCAAGACCTGCACCGTTAGGATCGGGAGCTGTAACATGATGTGCGTCACAAGTATTGCCGTAGCCTGAAAGCTCTGCATAAATCTTAGCACCTCTTGCAACTGCGTGCTCATACTCTTCAAGAACGAGCATACCTGCGCCCTCGCCCATGATGAAACCGTCACGATTCTTGTCAAACGGACGGGATGCGTGCTTTGGATCATCGTTTGTTGAAAGAGCTTTCATATTCTGGAAACCTGCAATTGTGAGAGGAGCAACAACTGCCTCTGCACCGCCTGCGATGATAGCGTCAGCGTAGCCGTCCTTAATGCAGTGGAAAGCCTCACCGATTGAGTTTGTACCTGTTGCACAGGCACTCATAACCGAAAGAGAAACACCCTTTGCGTTAAAACGGATTGCAACATTGCCTGTTGCGATATTACCGATCATCATCGGAATGAAGAAAGGAGAAACCTTTCTCGGGCCTCCGTTTTCCATGCCCAGTGTATTCTTAACAAAGGTCTGCAAACCGCCGATACCTGCGCCGATATAAACACCGAAACGATTCTCGTCAATCTTGCCTATGATACCGCTGTCGTCAACTGCCTGCTGTGCCGCTGCGATTGCGTACTGTGTATATGGATCAAGCTTTCTTACTTCTTTTTTCTCAATATACTGTGTGGGATCAAAATCCTTGACTGTACCTGCGATGTGAACCTTGAGGTCACTTGTATCGAAAACTGTGATTGTTTCGATACCGCAAACGCCGTCAACCATGTTTTTCCACATTGTAGGCACATCGTTACCAATCGGTGAAATTGCGCCCATACCTGTTACAACTACTCTTCTGCTCATTATATCCTCCAAATCAATTACATTGCAAGTCCGCCGTCAACTCTGATAACCTCGCCTGTTACATAAGCGGCATCGTCAGAGCAGAGGAAAGCTACTACATCTGCAACATCATCGGGAGTACCGATACGCTTTGCAGGAATCTGTGCTTTCATTGCGTCCTTTACCTTATCGGGAAGTACACTTGTCATATCTGTTGCAATGTAACCCGGAGCAACTGCATTAGCCGTAACGCCTCTGCCTGCAAGTTCCTTTGCAACCGACTTTGTAAGACCGATAATACCGGCCTTTGACGCAGAATAGTTAGCCTGACCTGCGTTGCCGGTAAGACCGACAATTGACGCTGTGCTGCAGATTCTGCCGTAACGCTTTTTCATAAAGTGCTTGTATGTATGCTTAATCATGTTGAATGTACCCTTGAGGTTTACATTGATTACAGCGTCAAAATCTTTTTCGTCCATATTTAAAACGAGCTTATCTCTTGTGATACCTGCGTTGTTTACAAGAATTTCGATACTGCCGAACTCCTCGATAACCTTATCGACAACCTTCTTTGACTCTTCAAAGTTTGAAACATCACAGAAATACTGCTCAACCTTTGTGCCGTACTGTGAAAGCTCTTCCTTAGCCTTAATGCCCTCGTTTTCGTCACCTACATAGAGAATTGCGATGTTAGCACCCTCTTTTGCAAGCTTCGTTGCGATTGCAAGGCCGATACCTCTTGAGCCGCCTGTTACTACGGCTGTTTTATTTTCGAATCTCATTATATTATACCTCCGAACAGTATCAAAGTTCAAGTGCGTCAATATCAGCCGCAGTTTCAACCTTGAATGCCTTTACATCTCCGTTGATTCTCTTTACAAGACCTGTGAGAGTTTTGCCCACACCAACCTCAATAAAGGTGTCAACGCCGTCATTAATCATATTTTCAACAATAGTCTGCCATTTTACGGGATTCTCAACCTGTGACTTTACAAGCGTTTTGAAATCGCCCGAATACGGCTGAGCCGTGTAATCGGAATAAATCTGAACCTTTGGCTGAGCAAAGTCAACATTTTCCATATACTTTCCGAGTCCCTCTGCGGCATCAGCATAAAGGGAGAATGGAACGCACCGCTTACTGCAAGAAGTTTTGCCCTTCCGCCCTCTGCTTTAACTGCCTCGCAGAAAGCGTCGGCATTTTCACTTGTTGTTGCAACAACAGTCTGAGCCGGTGAGTTGTAGTTTACAGGATATGTTTTGTCAAACCTTGAGCAGATTTCTTCAACCTTTTCGGGAGTAAGCTTTAACACGGCAGCCATTGCACCGGGATTTTCCGTTGCGGCTTTGTCCATAAGCTCGCCTCTTTTGCAAACGAGTCTGAAAGCCTCTTCATCGGAAAGGATTCCCGAAAAAGCAAGTGCAGAAATCTCACCGAGTGAAAAGCCTGCTACACAGTCAGGAGTGATACCCTTTTCAACAAGAGCTCTTGCGGCCGCAAGGTCGGCAGTAAAAATACACGGCTGTGTATTTACTGTCTTTGAAAGCTCCTCCACTGTACCCTCAAAGCACTGCTTTGAAGTGTTTTCTCTTATAGAATCAGCCATTTCGTAAACAGCCTTTGCGGCAGGCGAATTATCGTAAAGATCCTTGCCCATACCGCTGTACTGTGCGCCCTGACCTGAAAAAATAAATGCTATTTTACCCATTTTGTTGCTCCGTTCAATACTTCTTCTGCCTGTGAGAACATCTCTTCAATCATTTCTCTTGCCGGCTGTTCCTTTTTAACCATACTTGCAACCTGTCCTGCAAGAACGGTACCCTGAGAAACATCGCCCTCTCTCACGGCTCTTCTGAGTCTGCCGAGTCCCATATTTTCAAGCTCCTCATCGGAAACATTAGCCGAATCGTACTCAGCCTTTGTATATTCACGGGTAAACGAGTTACGGATTGAACGAACAGGATGACCGAGTCTTTTACCTGTTACAACCGTGTCAATATCTCTTGCTTTGAGAATTTTGTTCTTATATTCCTGAGAGATAGTACATTCCTTCGCAACGAGAAATCTTGTGCCGACCTGAACGCCTGAGCGCCGAGCATAAATGCTGCGGCAATCTGTCTGCCGTCTGCAATACCGCCTGCGGCAATTACAGGTATATTTACTGCATCAACAACCTGAGGAACAAGAGCCATTGTTGTGAGATCACCGACATGACCGCCTGACTCGCCGCCCTCTGCGATAACGGCAAAAGCACCGTCTTTTTCCATTTTCCTTGCAAGCGCAACGCTCGGAACAACAGGAATAACCTTGATGCCTGCCTCAAGCCACTTTGCCATGTACTTGCCGGGGTTGCCTGCACCTGTTGTGATGACCTTGATGCCCTCTTCAACTACAACATCGCTTACTTCCTCTGCAAACGGACTCATAAGCATGATGTTTACGCCGAAAATTTTATCGGTCATTGTTTTGCACTTTCTGATTTCCTCACGGAGCTGTTCGCCGTTGGAATTCATAGCTGCAATAATGCCGAGACCGCCTGCGTTTGAAACACCTGCGGCAAGCGATGCATCAGCCACCCAAGCCATGCCTCCCTGAAAAATAGGGAACTCAAGACCGAGCGACTGGTCAATGACAGTAGAAATCATATGTAATATCTCCTTTTCTGCATTTTTACTTGATTTTCAGAAACAGAAAATTTGCAAGATTTCATTGTTTTGAAAAATTTACGGCAAATTCTGCACCTGATACCATACATTATGGCATATCAGTCTGATTTTACTCCAAAAGCACAGAAAAGTCAATATATATGAAGAATTATCTTACCATTAAGCCTTTAACTGCAATAGTCCTCAAGAGCCCTCATAAGGTTTTCTTTTCCCTTTATTTCAATTCCTTTTTCAAGGTAAAGTGCGTCGCCTTTCGGAAGATTTGATACTCTGCAGTCGGTTGTCAGATACGCTTTGTCCTCGCCTTTTTTGTACACTACAATATACCCTTTTTCGGCTTTTATGATGTAATCTCCTTCCGTTGTACCGTTATTCTGCGACGACGAATAATTGCCTGTTGCAGAGGTATTTTCCGCAGAATTCACGGGAGCAAAAAGCGAGCTTATCATCATACACGCAATCAGAATCACACCTGTTAATCCAACTATTTTTTTCATATTTTACAGCACTCTTTCCGTCAGTTTTTACTTTTATTTTTTCCCGAACCAACGGTTATATTCATCATTTTTATAAAATTCCAACCAAAAGACCGCCTTAATTCTGCATATTTTTTAAGAGAAATTTGCATTAATATATTTATTTTTTTCTTTTCAGGTGATATAATAATCAAATGAGTATTTCTGCTTGTAATTTTGAACATATATGTTATTATATAATTTATGTATTACAGCCGGCGCACTGCGTTTGTGCAAATCACTCAGACAAATTACAAACCGACGGTTGTTCGTTTAACCGTAAATTGTGAATTGATAAAGGAGATAATATGCGAAACAAGCGTGAAACTGACATCAGTCAGTATAAGAAGGATGTTCAGCAAAATGAATTATCCGAAAAAGCTGACGGAGGTGTAAAAAGATTTTTCAGGGGTTTCGGCAAGTTCCTGATTACCGTTTGTTCGGTATGCCTGGTTGCTCTGCTTATTACGGGCATTTCACTTGCTGTCTACATTTTCACCATTGCGTCCGAGCCTACGGGCATCGACTCAAGGCAAAATCTATGAACCAGACAAGCCGAATATATATTCAGAATGAGGATACAAAGGAATTTAAGGAGTATCAGAAACTATACGATACCGAGAACAGAATCTGGGTTGACAATCAGGATATTCCTCAGGCAATGAAAGATGCGGTTGTCGCAATTGAGGACAAGCGTTTCTTTGACCACAACGGTGTTGACTGGGGCAGAACACTTTCCGCCGTTGCAAATCTTGCAACCGGTTCGGACTCATACGGCGGTTCAACAATCACCCAACAGCTCATTAAGAACATTACAGATGACAACGAGGTTTCAATTACAAGAAAGCTTCGTGAAATCACAAAGGCACTAAAGCTTGAGCAGGAATATACAAAGGATCAGATTCTTGAAGCATATCTCAATGTTGTAAACTTCGGCAATAACTGTCAGGGCGTTGAATCTGCGGCTCAGCTTTACTTCGGCAAGAGCATAAAGGACTGTTCAATTGCAGAATGTGCGGCAATTGCGGGAATTACACAAAACCCGTCAAGATGGAATCCGCTTGTTTTCCCAGAAAACAACAAGGAGCGCCGTGAAATCGTTCTCAATGAAATGTATGATCAGAAAAAAATTACCAAAGACGAATTTGATGCGGCTATGAAAGAAAGTGCCACAATGAAATTTGTCGGCTGGCAGGCGTCCGATGACGATGACGACGATGACGAAGCAGATGTTCAGAACTGGTATATTGATCAGGTCTTTCGTGATCTTCAAAAGGACATTGCAGAATATTACAACATAAGCGAATCTGCGGCATCTTCAAAGCTTTACACAGAGGGACTTAAAATCTACTGTGCAATGGATGAAAATGCTCAGACCTACCTTGAAAATGCGGCACTCAATATTGATAAATCAAATGATTCCGACCTTCAGATTGCGTCAACAATTATGGGATATGACGGCAGAGTAATTGCAACAGTCGGCTCTTCAACAAAGAAAGAGGGCGCTCTCAGCTGGGACAGATCCTACAACTCCGTACTTCAGCCGGGTTCTTCAATCAAGCCTGTTGTTGTTTACCCTTATGCAATCGAATCAAAGAAGCTTTATTTCTCATCAATGGTTCTCGATGAACCGCTTGACAACTATCGTACAAATGAAAGCGGTCAGCTTGTTTCGGGTCCTAACAACGCATACGGCTACTACAACGGCAATATGAGTCTTCCCGATGCAATCGAGTGGTCATCAAACGCAACAGCCGCTCAGACCATGGAGCTTATCGGCGGTCCGAGCGTTGCATATCAGCAGGTTGTTACAAAAATGGGATTCAAGAATCTTACGGAACAGGATGCACAGAATACGGGTGCTCTTTCAATCGGCGGTATGAACGGCGGTGTTACAGTAAGAGAAATGGCGGCTGCTTACACATATCTCGGCAACGGCGGTCTTTACTACGAACCGTACACATACTACTATGTAACCGACTCAGAGGACAACATAATCATTGATAACCGTGACGCAGTTCCGAAACAGGCTTATTCAGCCGAAACAGCAGGAATCATGAACAGACTGCTTCACTACAATGTTACAAACAGTGCTCACACAAACGCACATTACGCTCAGATTTCAGGCTGGGACATTATCGGCAAAACAGGTACAACCGATGACGATAAGGATTCATGGTTCTGCGGATGTTCACCATATGCCGTAATGGCTACATGGTGCGGTTTTGATAAACCTGAAACCATTTCCTACAGCGGAAGAACAACGGCAACAAAATTCTTTGCAAATGTTATGGGCAAGTACCTTGAAGGCAAAGAAAACAAGGAATATAAGATATCCGATAACCTGATTGAGGCAACATATAATCCTACAACGGGACTTATTGTTTCAACAGATAATATTTCGGGACGATATGTGGGCTACTACACCGAGGACAATATGCCGAGTTCGGGAGGTTCATATTACAGCGGTAACTATGAATACGGCTCAGATGTTTCAGACTCCTCAAGCTACTACGATCCCAATTACGGCGGTGACAACAGCGGTAGCAATTACGGCGGCGACACAAGCAACAGCGGAGGAGATAATTCAGGCGGCGACACCTCCGGCGGAGGAGATAATTCAGGCGGAGAACCTTCAGGCGGAGGAGAACCTTCAGGCGGAGAACCTTCAGGCGGAGGGGAATCCTCAGGCGGAGGCGAAAGCTCCGGAGGCGGTGAATCGTCTGGCGGCGGTGAGGAAGCTCCCCCTGCCGCAGAATAAAATAACAGGTTAAAACCAAAAACTCGAAAGGAAAGGTTTTTAGATATGGTTTCAATAGCAATTATGGGTCACGGTGTTGTAGGTTCGGGCGTTGCCGAAATCTTTACAACACACAAACAGAAGCTTTATGCAAGCATCGGTGAAGAGGTTTATGTCAAGAAGATTCTTGACCTTCGTGAATTTCCCGACAGTCCGCTTGCAGACAGATTCACAAAAAACTTTGAAGATATCATCAACGACCTCGAAATAAGAGTTGTTGTTGAAGTTATGGGCGGTCTTAATCCTGCTTATGACTTTGTAAAGAGATGTCTTAAAGCAGGTAAGAGTGTTGTTACTTCAAACAAGGAGCTTGTTGCCGCTCACGGTGCAGAACTCCTTGAAATTTCAAAGGAAACAAACACAAACTTCCTCTTTGAAGCATCGGTAGGCGGCGGTATTCCGATTATCCGCCCAATGAGCCAGTGTCTTGTTGCAAACAATGTTGACGAGATTGCCGGTATTCTTAACGGTACAACAAACTTTATCCTTACAAAGATGATTGAAGACGGTATGCAGTTTGACGATGCGCTCAAGCTTGCTCAGGAGCTTGGCTTTGCCGAGAGAAATCCTGCCGCTGATATCGAAGGTCACGATGCTTGCCGTAAGATTTGTATTCTTGCATCTCTTGCATACGGAAAGCATGTTTATCCCGACTCTGTACATACAGAGGGCATTACAAAAATTACACTTGAAGATGTAAGATACGCTGAGGCTTTCCATTGCGTAATTAAGCTTATCGGCAGTGTTAAGCGTCTTGCGGACGGCAAGATTGACATTATCGTTGCTCCTATGCTCGTTCCGAACAAGAGCCAGCTTGCTAACATTGACTATGAGTTCAACGGCATTATGGTAAGAGGCGACTGCACAGGCGATGTAGTATTCTACGGCAAGGGTGCAGGCAAGCTTCCTACAGCAAGCGCAGTTGTAGCCGATGTAATCGACTGCTGTAAACACCTCAAGACAAGAAAGTTCCTTTACTGGGCAGACGGCAACGGCAAAAACATTCTTCCTTGGGAGGAGTCAAGCCGTGCCATGTATGTTCGTGCAAACGGCAGTAATGTTGCAGAAAAGGCAGAAAAATTATTCGGTGAGGTAACAGTAATCAATAAGGCTGACGCACCTGCCGACGAAAAAGCATTTGTTGTCAAGGCTATGCCGTACAACGAATTTGCCGAGAAGATTGCTCAGCTTGAGTCTGACGGTGTTTCGGTACTTTCAAGTATCCGTGTGGCTGATTTATAATTTTACAGAGGGAGTATTAAGTACATGAGTTTGATAGTTCAGAAATTTGGCGGCAGCTCTGTTGCCAATGCCGAAAGAGTAATGAATGTTGCATCAATCGTAACAGACACTTACGCAAAGGGCAATGATGTTGTAGTTGTTGTATCCGCTCAGGGCGACACAACAGACGATCTCATTGAAAAGGCAAACGAAATCAATCCAAAGGCTTCAAAAAGAGAAAAGGATATGCTTCTTGCCGCAGGCGAGCAGATTTCTATTTCACTTCTTGCAATGGCAATCGAAAAGCTCGGTTACCACGCTGTTTCTCTTCTTGGCTGGCAGGCAGGTTTCAATACCACTTCTGCTCACACAAGCGCAAGAATCAGAAAAGTTGAGCCTGACAGAATTAAGAAAGAGCTTGACAAGAAGAACATTGTAATCGTTGCAGGCTTCCAGGGCATTTCAAAATACGGCGATATTACAACACTCGGCAGAGGCGGTTCAGACACAAGTGCCGTAGCTATTGCGGCTGCAATGCACGCTGATCTCTGTCAGATTTTCACCGATGTTGAGGGTGTTTACACAGCTGATCCGAGAAAGGTTAAGAACGCTAAGAAGCTTCAGGAAATCTCTTATGACGAAATGCTTGAGCTTGCTACACTCGGTGCTCAGGTTCTTAACAACCGTTCGGTTGAAATGGCTAAAAAATATAATATCGAGCTTGAAGTGCTTTCAAGTATGACAAAGGCTTCGGGTACAATTGTAAAGGAGAAAACTAAAATGGAAAAAATGTTAATCAGCGGTGTTGCTAAAGATACAGATGTTGCAAGAATTTCTGTTATGGGTGTTCCGAATATCCCCGGTCTTGCTTTTAAGATGTTCTCAAAGCTTTCTGCTAAAGATATCAATGTTGACATTATTCTTCAGTCAATCGGTCATGACGGCAAGAAGGACATCAGCTTTACAGTTGCCAAGAACAGAGGCGAAGAGGCTGTTGCTCTTATGAAGGAATACACAGAGAACCTCGGTGCAGAGGAAATTCTCTATGACGATAAGGTAGCTAAGATTTCAATCGTCGGCGCAGGTATGGAAAGCCACGCAGGCGTTGCTACAAAGATGTTTGAGGCTCTTTATGACGCTCAGGTCAACATCCAGATGATCAGCACAAGCGAAATCAAGGTTTCGGTTCTTATTGATTCATCAGACGCTGACAAGGCTGTAAGCGCTATCCACAGCAAATTCTTTGACTAATAGAAGAGCCGAGGTTCGCAGCCCTAAAATAACGACCGACGAGGACTAAGCCGTGAAAATTACGCAAGTAATTGAAACAGATTAGACGAGTGGAAGTTATTTTAGGAATAGCGGAGAACAACGAGGCTTGACATTAGAAGAGCCGAGCTTCGCAACCCTAAAACTTTTTTATAATGCAAATAAAAATCCCTGTCCGTTATGGACAGGGATTTTTTGTATCGGTAAACTTTGTTTTTAACATTAAGCTGTCTGTACGAATTGGGTACAGCGATTCACCGTTAAATTTAATGATAGTAATATCCTGAATTGGAAAATTCGTTGAAGATACTGATACCGCAGACTGCAAGTATAATTGAAACAACTACCACAAGCACAACTCCGATAAGAGCCAGGATAAGAGCGGCTCTTGCATAGTTTTTGAGTGACTTCTTTGTTGATGAGCTGAATGCCCAGACAAAGAGCATAATGAGGTTTACAATCGGCAGACAGGTTAAAAGCATAACGCCGATCCAACCGCCTATGCTTACAGGCTGAGTATCCGGAGTACCGTATGGCGGTGCAACGGGCGGTACAGGCTGTGAGTTGTATGTCTGCTGATACTGCGTGTTGTACTGCTGATTATAGCCGTTGTTGTAGCTCTGATATTGATTGCCGTACTTGCTTTGATTTGCGCCGTAATCATTGTTCGGTGAGTTTGTAAACTGCTGACCGTATGAAGTTTTGTTAGGCTGCGGTTGCTGATAATAAGTTTGATTTGGCTGACCGTACTGCTGAGAATACGGATTCTGCTGTGGCTGACTGTCGCAGTCGGCTGTGCGTTATCAACTCAGGCTGTGCAGTCTGCACATTCTCGTAAGGGTTCTGCGCAGCATCTTCGGTTGAAGCATTTTCAACAGGCTGTGTTTCAGGCTCTGGAGTCTGCTCAACAGGTGTTCCGCAGTAAGTACAGAACATTGCTCCGTTGTCAATTTCGTGATTGCAATTTTTACATACCATATATAATCGCTCCTTACATAATATTCTATAAATAGCATGCTATCATTTTACACTATTTGCCTTACAAAATCAACAACATTCCACGCAATAATTCAATAATATTACAAAAAGCGACAGTTTTACGGCTGTCGCTTTTTATTACACTCCCCTTTTCATAAGCTTGTGGGGAATTATTTTATTTTCTTTGAGTGACGCTTTTACATCTATAATACGCTGATTTGACGAGCCTCTGAACGCAAGGCTTATATCGTGAAGAGCCTCAACAAATTCACCGTCAACAAGCACATCAATCATTGAAAGCATTTCATCCGTACATTCACACCTTGCTCTGCTGTCGGAAAGAAGCTCCTTGTCAAACAAATAGCCCGAATAACACCAAATTGTTTTGTCGGAATATTTTTCTCTGACACGCTTTAAAAACGGCACTAAAGCTCTTTGATTTGAAGGTTCAAAGGGTTCTCCGCCGAGCAATGACAAGCCGTCAATATATGACGGTTCAAGCTCTTTGAGAATTTTATCCTCAACCTCTTTTGTAAAAGGTTCGCCGTAATCAAAACTCCATGTCTGCGGATTAAAGCAGTTTTTGCAATGATGCGTACAGCCGGATACAAAGAGCGATACTCTTACTCCCTCACCGTTTGCAATATCGCAGAGTTTAATTTCTCCGTAATTCATCAAAGGTGAAGCACCCTTTCCTCAATTTCCTGAGTTCTGCCCTGATTCCAGAACTGAGTTCCGATATATCCACAGGTTCTTCTTGCAACATTCATCTTATCCTGATCACGGTTGCCGCAGTTAGGACACTCCCACACAAGCTTGCCGTCATCGTGAACGATCTTGATTTCTCCATCATAACCGCAAACCTGACAGTAATCGCTCTTTGTGTTAAGCTCTGCATACATAATGTTATCGTAAATGAACTTGATAACCTGTAAAACAGCGGGAATGTTATCCTGCATATTCGGAACTTCAACATAGCTGATTGCACCGCCCGGTGACAAAGCCTGAAATTCGGATTCAAGCTTCAGCTTGCTGAATGCGTCAATATTCTCGGTAACATGAACATGATAGCTATTAGTGATGTAGTTCTTGTCTGTTACCCCCTTGATAATGCCGAAACGCTTTTGAAGACACTTTGCAAACTTATATGTTGTGCTTTCAAGAGGAGTACCATAAAGGCTGTAGTCAATGTTTTCAGCCTTTTTCCACTTTGCACAATAGTCGTTCAGCTTCTGCATAATTTCAAGACCGAGTTCTTTGCCCTCTTTTTCTGTGAGCTTTTTGCCGATAAGGCTGTAAACGCACTCCCAAAGACCTGCATAACCGAGTGAAAGCGTTGAATAACCGCCATGGAGAAGCTTGTCAATCTTCTCACCCTTTTTAAGTCTTGCCAAAGCACCGTACTGCCACAAAATAGGAGCGGCATCCGAAAGAGTGCCTGTAAGACGCTCGTGACGGCACTGCAATGCTCTGTGGCAAAGTTCCATTCTCTCGTCAAAAATCTTCCAGAATTTATCAAGATCCTTGCCTGCGCTGAGTCCGATATCAATAAGATTTACAGTCACAACGCCCTGATTGAATCTGCCGTAATATTTCGGCTTGCCGTTTTCGTCAACATAAGGAGTAAGGAAGCTTCTGCAACCCATACAGGTAAAGCAATGTCCCTCGCCGTTTTTATCAATTTTGCTCTGGAGCATAACCTTCTCCGAGATATAGTCGGGAACCATTCTCTTTGCGGTACATTTTGCAGCAAGCTCCGTAAGATACCAATACTTGCTGTCCTCTGTTATGTTATCCTCCTCAAGCACATAAATAAGCTTTGGAAACGCAGGTGTAATCCACACACCCTTTTCATTTTTTACGCCCTTGTGACGCTGTTTGAGAGTTTCTTCGATAATCATAGCGAGGTCGTGCTTTTCCTGCTCGTTTTTAGCCTCGTTAAGATACATAAACACGGTTACAAACGGAGCCTGACCGTTTGTTGTGAGCAAAGTAACAACCTGATACTGAATGGTCTGAACACCACGGTTTACTTCTTTGCGAAGTCTTTGCTCAACGATATCGTTGATTTTCTCTTCTGTGGGATGAACACCGAGTTCTTCGATTTCCGCAAGAGTTTCTCTGCGGATTTTCTCACGGGAAACCTGAACAAACGGTGCAAGATGAGCAAGGCTTATGCTCTGACCGCCGTACTGGTTACTTGCAACCTGTGCAATAATCTGAGTTGCAATGTTACACGCCGTTGAAAAGCTGTGCGGTCTTTCAATAAGCGTATCGCTGATAACGGTACCGTTCTGCAACATATCCTCAAGGTTTACAAGGTCGCAGTTGTGCATATGCTGTGCAAAATAGTCCGAATCGTGGAAGTGAATAATACCTTCCTTATCAGCCTCAACAATATCAGCCGGCAAAAGCATTCTTCTTGTAAGGTCACGACTGACCTCACCGGCCATATAGTCACGCTGAACGCTGTTGACGGTAGGGTTCTTATTTGAATTTTCCTGCTTTACTTCCTCGTTGTTGCACTCGATAAGCGAAAGAATTCTGTTATCGGTAGTATTTGCCTTACGAACAAGCGAGCGGTTGTAGCGGTAACGCACATATCTTCTTGCAAGCTCAAACGCACCCTTTGCCATGAGCTGATCCTCAACCATATCCTGAATTTCTTCAACGGACACTGCTCTCCTGATTTTGTTGCACTTATATTCAACATAGTCGGCAACATCCTCAATCTGTTCGTCTGTAAGGAACTTGTGTTCCCCCGAACCGTTTGCTTTTTTAACGGCATTAATAATTTTTTCAATGTTGAAATCTTCTTCTGAGCCGTTACGCTTAATAATTCTCATAATCCTTCCCCTTTTTATTATTTTGCGGTACTTCCTTGGTAAAAATATCCTATATCTGTTAATCCGAATAAAAAAATAAATTTTTCAATAATGCCGTTTAAAAAATGCGTTATGTAATAAAATTGCAAGGAACCAAACTATCCCTGCAATGTAAGACCAATTATACAATAATTGCAATATAAATACTGTTGCACAGACAACAATTATGTGATATACTATACTATATCTTGTGGCAAGACAAAAAACGCCACACATTATGGAGTGTTGCAAATGATAGAAGAAATAGGCGGTGCAAGGCTTAAAAAATCAGATTTCATCGGGATAAACGAGTGTTTTAAACCTATTGAAAGAGAGTATAAAAGGGGTGAAATCATAACTACATATTCACCCGAAAATGACACAATTTGCATCATAAAAGAAGGAACTGTTTATCTGACAACCGACAATGCCGAAAATCAGCGGAGAATTATTTCTTTTTATGAAAAGGGCGACATAATCGTCACCTGCATTGTACCCGAATCAGACAACAGAATTTTTTATCTGAGTGCCAAAACAAACTGCAAAATTGATTTCGTGAAATACTCAAAATTTACAACCTGTTGTGAAAAGCATTGCAGTAAACACCAGCGGATTATAAGTGCATACATCAAAAAATCTCATAAAAAAAGTCTTGCTCACACAGACATTCTCTGTCAGCAGACGCTGAGGAGCAAGCTTTTGACTTTTTTTGAATACATTAAAACCGAAAAAGGAAAAAACACCTTTTATCTTCCTCTCCCTCTTTCCGACCTTGCAGATTACCTTTCTGTTGACCGAAGTGCAATGATGCGTGAAATAAAAAAGATGAATGAGGAAAATATTATAATCTCCGAAAAACGAAAAATCACAGTCATTGAAGATTTGTCAGAATGACATATAACATATATATGTATAAAAAAACATAAAAAACAAAAAATATAAATGCGTGATTTCGCCGTTTTGAGCCTGCAAAAAACTTGCAGGCTTTTTTTGTACACAACGATTAATATTGTAGTATAAAAACACCTTGCAGTCAACACGCTAAAAGAATTATAGTCAAAATAATTAATTTGACTGATTTTGAATGAAGAAAAACAAAAATACCAATTTTAATTGCAAAAACGGTAAAATTATACTGTTTTTAAATAACGCTCGACACTTTTTTTGTTAGCTAATTTTGCTGTCTTTAAATTTTTTTGAATTTTTTTGACCGATTTTGCTTGACTTTTAAAAAACGGGTGTTATAATATAAGTCAAGAGGTGAGGATAATGCTTACACAGGACAGATATCGTGCAATACTTGATTTGCTCGAAGAAAAAAATTCGGTCACGGTGTCGGAATTAACAAAGTTGCTTGACTCATCCGAGTCAACAATAAGAAGAGACCTTTCCGCTCTTGATGAGATGGGAAAGCTCACAAAGGTTTTCGGCGGTGCAACTTCAATCACCAGAAACGAGGGTGTTTTTGAAGATGCGGTAAGCAATCGTGAAACCGTTATGAGCGATGAAAAAGATGCGGTTGCAGAATACTGTGCAAAGCTTATCCATGACTCTGACTTTGTTTATATTGACGCAGGAACAACAACATTAAAGCTTGTTGACCACATTACAAATACAAACGCAACATATGTTACAAACGGCATAACACACGCCAGAATGCTTATCCACAAGGGTATGCAGACATATATAGTAGGCGGAAAAATAAAACCGCTTACCGAGCTGTTGTGGGTGCCGAAGCAATAAAAAGCATAAACTGCTTTAACTTTACAAAAGCTTTTATGGGAGCAAACGGAATTGACATCGGTTCGGGATTCACAACCCCCGACATTGAAGAAGGTCTTATAAAGGAAACGGCAATCAACAAATCTTATATGGCATTTGTTCTTGCAGACCATTCAAAATTTCGCAGGGTGTATTCCGTAACATTTGCCCCTCTGCAAAAATGTTGTATAATCACCGACAAACTGCCTACGCCGGACTTTTCGCAGGCAACGGTGATAAAGGAGGTAAAAAATGATTTACACCGTAACGCTTAATCCGTCAATTGACTACATTGTCAGACTTGATTCGCTTGTTCCGGGAATAACAAACCGAACAACCGCCGAAGAATATTACTACGGAGGTAAGGGAATCAATGTTTCATGCGTACTTGCAGAGCTTGACCTTGAAAGTACGGCATTCGGATTTGTTGCAGCTTTACGGGTGACGCCATTGAAAAGGGTATTCGCAACGACAGGATTATCACCGACTTTATTAAGCTTGAAAGTGGAATTTCAAGAATCAACATAAAAATCAAAGCCGGCATTGAAACAGAAATCAATTGTCAGGGACCTCACATAAGTGAAGGCGAACTTGAAAGGCTGTTTTCAAAAATTGACAGAATATCCGACGGCGACACAATCGTAATTGCAGGAAACATTCCGAATACGATGCCTGATGATGTTTACGAAAGAATCCTTGAAAGAATCAAGGGCAAGGATGTACGAATTGTAGTTGACGCAACAAAAAAAACTTTTACTCAACGCACTCAAGTACAAGCCGTTCCTCATCAAGCCGAACAGACAGGAACTTTCCGAAATGTTCGGAGTTGAAATCAACACCGAGGATGATATTGAAAAGTATGCAAAAGAGTTGCAGAAACTCGGTGCAAAAAATGTTTTGATTTCACTCGGCGGTGACGGAGCAATGCTCATTGACGAATTTGGAAAAAGACACAAAGCAGGAGTCCTCAAAGAAAAGGTAATTAACACAGTCGGTTCGGGAGACTCAATGGTAGCAGGCTTTGTGGCAGGATATGAAAAAACAAAAAGCTACCCCTATGCGCTGAAATTGGGCAGTGTGTGCGGAAATGCAACGGCATTTCTTGACGGACTTGCCACAAAAGAAAAAATAAATGAATTGCTTGCAAAATTTTAATTAAAAAGGAGAGAAAAATATGCGTATCACAGATTTATTAAAAAAATCGGGTATTGCTCTCGGCGTTAAAGTTGCCGACAAGAGCGAAGCAATTGACAAACTTGTTTCATTACATGAAAAGTGCGGAAACCTCAAGGATGTTAAAGCCTACAAAGAGGGAATCCTCAACCGTGAAGAACTCGGCACAACAGCCGTAGGTATGGAGGTTGCAATTCCCCATGCCAAGAGCGAAGCTGTAAAAGCTCCCGCCCTCACGGCTATCACAGTTCCAGACGGTGTAGATTATGACTCGCCCGACGGTAAGCCCTGTAAGCTGCTCTTTATGATTGCCGCAACAACAGACGGTGATGTTCATCTTGAAGTACTTGCAAGACTTATGCAGCTTTTGATGCATGAAGATTTTACCGCAAAGCTTAAAGCCGCAAAAACTCCGGAAGAATTCATCTCGATTATTGACGCAAGAGAAACAGAAAAGTTCCCCGATGAACCAAAGGCAGAAGTTCCTGCAAAGAAGGGTTACAGAGTTCTTGCTATCACAGCCTGTCCAACAGGTATTGCTCATACTTATATGGCGGCTGAATCACTCCAGAAAGCCGGCGACAGCCTTAACATTCCGATTAAGGTTGAAACAAACGGTTCGGGCGGTGCAAAGAATGTGCTTACCGAAGAAGAAATTGCAAATTGTGACGGTATCATCGTTGCCGCTGACATCACAATAAATCTTGCCCGTTTTGACGGCAAGCCCGTTTTACAGTGTGCCGTTTCAGACGGTATTCATAAGCCGGAAGAGCTTATCAACAAGATTGTAAACAAAGAAGTTCCCGTATATCATCACAAAGGCGGTTCTGCAGATGCTCCAAGGAAGAGAGGCGGCACTTACGGTCACCTTATGAACGGTGTATCACATATGCTCCCGTTCGTTGTAGCAGGCGGTATCTTCATTGCAATCGCATTCCTCATTGATATTGCGTGCGGTGTAAACGCACAGGAGGTTGGCAGTGCATTCGGTACGGTAACTCCAGCAGCCGCATGGTTTAAGACACTCGGCGGTGTGGCATTTAACCTTATGGTTCCTATCCTTTCCGGCTTTATCGCAATGTCAATTGCAGACCGTCCCGGTCTTCTCGTTGGTCTTGTAGGCGGTTTCCTTGCAACATCAGGCGCAACCTTTATGGATCCTGCCGCTGCAGAAACAGTTCCGTCAGGCTTCCTCGGCGGCTTGCTCGCAGGTTTCGTAGGCGGTTACTTAATGCTCGGTATTGAAAAAATGTGCGATAAGATGCCTAAGGCTCTTGAGGTATCAAGCCCGTTCTCATCTATCCGCTTCTCGGACTCGGCGGTATTCTCGTTGTAATGTGCGCAGTCAACCCATTCATGGGTATGATTAACTCAGGTATGTCAAACGGCCTTAACGCTATTGCATCTAACCCTGCAATGATGGTTCCGCTCTGTGCGCTCCTCGCAGGTATGATCTATCGACATGGGCGGTCCTTTCAACAAGGCAGCTTATGCATTCGCAACACTTAACCTTGCAAACGCAGACGATCAGGCATACATCATTATGGCAGCAGTTATGATCGGCGGTATGGTTCCTCCAATCGCAGTCGCTCTTTCAAACACATTCTTCAAGAATCGTTGGACAGACGAAGAAAGAAAGAATGCTCCCGTAAACTATATAATGGGACTTTCATTCATCTCAGAAGGTGCAATTCCTTACGCAGCAGGTCATCCGCTTCAGGTTATCCCTTCATGTATCGTTGGTTCTGCAGTAGCAGGCGCACTTTCAGCTCTCTTTGGCTGTAAGCTTATGGCTCCTCACGGCGGTATCTTCGTATTCGCAACAATGCAGGTACATGGTATTTCTACCTCCTTGCTCTTGCAATCGGTGCAGTAGTTCAATGTTTATGCTTGCACTTCTCAAAAGACCGATTAAAAAATAATTAATTTGCTATTACCCGTTTTTTGAAATGTTTTGTTCCTCGGCACCGGTGTAAAAGCCGGTGCCACCCCTCAAAACTCAAACTTTCACGACATTAGATTCAAAACTTCAAAGCACAAATTTATTTTATAAAGGAGATTTTATTATGGTATCAAAAGAACTCGTACTCACAAATGCGCAGGGATTCCATATGCGTCCGGCATCGGTTTTTGCAACAGCTATGGGCAAATACAGCTGTGATGTAACAATCAAATTCAACGGCAATCAGTACAACGCAAAGAGCTCCTCAACATTATTGCGGCTTGCATCAAGTGCGGCAGTGAAATTGAAGTCGTTTGCGACGGTGCTGACGAAAACGAGGCACTTGCAGAGGCAGTACAGCTCATTGAGAGCGGTCTTGGCGAATAATGGCACCAACAGACCAGTTACAAGAGGTGAAGATTATGCTACACGGAACAGCCGCATCCGAGGGTATCGGAATCGGTAAGGTAATGCTTATTGAAGAACATTCGCTTGAATACACTCCACGAACAGTAACAGATACTGAGGCAGAGTCACAGCGTTTTAAGGCAGCAGTAGATGCTTTTTGCTACAATACTGAAAAACAGGCAGAAAATCTTCGCAGTTCAGCCGGTGAAAAAGAGGCAGAAATTCTTGCAGGTCACATTCAGATTATCAAAGATCCGTATCTCAGCGGTGAAATTGAAAAGCTGATTGCAGACGGTCAATGTGCGGAATCTGCTCTTGAGCATATGTGCGATATGTTTATTGCAATGTTCTCGGCAGCTGACGATGAGCTTACAAAACAGCGTGCGGCTGATGTCAGAGATATCAAGAGCGGTGTTCTTGGCATTCTTCTCGGAGTAAACGAAATTAAAGTAAGCGATGCGCCAAAAGGCACTGTGCTTGTTGCAAGGGAGCTTACTCCTTCTGTTACGGCAGGTATTGTAAAAGAAAACATAGCAGGCATTATTACTGAAACAGGCGGAACAACTTCCCACTCTGCAATTCTTGCAAGAGCGCTTGAGATTCCCGCTGTACTCAGTGTTGAGGGTGTCGCATCAAGCCTGAAAAACGGCGACACAGTTGTAGTTGACGGCAGTGAGGGTGCTGTAATTGTTAATCCGGATGATAACACAGTTGCAGAATACTCCAAAAAGCGTGACGCTTTTCTTGCAGAACGCAAAGAGCTTGAAAATTACAGGGGACGAGAAACAAAATCCGCAAGCGGAGAAGTTTATGAACTTTTCTGCAACATAGGAAAACCCGAAGACGCTGTCAAGGCAGTTGATGCAGACGGCGAGGGTGTCGGACTTTTCAGAACAGAGTTTCTGTTTATGGACAGAACTTCAATTCCGACAGAGGACGAACAGTTTGAGGCCTACAAAAAGGCGGCTCTTATCTTAAAGGGCAAGTCGCTGATTATCAGAACACTTGATATCGGCGGTGACAAGGACATTCCGTACCTTGGACTTGAAAAAGAAGAAAATCCGTTCATGGGATTCCGTGCAATCAGATATTGCCTTAAAAACCGTGAACTTTTCAAATCACAGATTAAAGCCATTTTGCGTGCAAGCGCATTCGGTGACATCAAGATTATGTTCCACTCATCACAACTATGGATGAACTTCGTGAGGGCAAAAAGCTTGTTGCAGAATGCAAAGCCGATTTACGCAATATGGGCATAAATTTCAACGAAAACATTCAGGTTGGTGTTATGGTTGAAACAGCGTCTGCGGCAGTTATCGCAGATATGCTTGCAAAAGAGGCAGACTTCTTCAGCATCGGCACAAATGACCTCACAGGCTACACAATGGCTTGTGACAGAGGCAACAACGATGTGTCTTACCTCTACTCTCCCTTCAGCCAAGCGTTCTCAGAATGATTAAGCGCACAATTGAGTGCGGCGTTCAGAACGGCATTTCAGTCGGAATGTGCGGTGAGGCTGCCGCAAACAAGCTGATGATTCCGTTACTTATTTCATTCGGACTCACAGAATTCAGCGTTTCCGCTCCGTCAGTTCTCAATGTGAGAAAAATAATTTCCACATGGACAAAAGAAGAGGCAGACAAAGTTACTGCAAAGGTGCTTGAAATGAGTACACAGCAAGAAATTGTCCAATACCTCAAATCGGTTGTGTAAAACAACCCAGTTAATATGCGTTAATCTCAGTTAAATAATTTGCAAACACGATTAATCCCCGTCAGAAATTCTGACGGGGATTTGTCTTTCATAAAATTATAGCTATCCTCTTGCAAAAAGCATTTGAATACTCTATAATGAACCTATAAGATTCTAACCTTTGTTGGCATATCAGGCTGTTTTTAACAGCACTTATTAACGGAGGTTACAAAAATGAAAAGCAACATCAAAAAAGAAAATCAAACAAAAATGCAAAAACTTTTTCCCGAATACTATGGGCAAAAGGTAATACTGAAAGATCATGATTACATGATAGATTTTGATCCTGAAGGATTTCATAAAACTGTAGGGGCAGAAAAATTAACCTACGATGAATATCTGGATATACAAATGAAATCATCTCATGAAGTTAGAGCATACTTTAAAATTTGTTATTACAACATTCCTTTAGGTTTCAAAGGTCGTATTGAAAGAAGAACAAAGAACAATATCTGCTTTAAGCGTATATTTGTTAAAGGAATGTTCCCTGACGGAGTTTGTTTTGACGGTAAAGAAGAACATGTTTGGATGAGCAATGCCCAATTTGAAGAATACAAAATTGGCGATTGCGTTTCATTCTTCGCAGAAGTTTACCGTTATGTCAAAACAAGCAACGGTAAGCGAATTGACTTTGCACTCAGAAATCCTGAGAATATTAAAAGAATCGAGCCATACGAACTGCCATCCGATAAAGAATTGTTTTTGCAGGAAATATCCAGAATCGTATGTGATAACTGCTACTTAAACGAACATTGCAATAAAATATTTTGCATACTAAAATCGTAAAATGCTGCAATAAAAAGGAAGGATGTTTTACTATGGCAAATGGTGTTTTAACTACGATTCAGGCGAATATGAATATATCGACCGTAACGGTTTCAGTTTCAGTAGCGGCGAATTTGTTTTTAACTGGGATAACAGCGAATATCAAAATGAAGAAGATGATGATAATTTCCTTTGGCAAGATGACGATTTAGATTGGTAAATTTTGCACGATTTATCTTTTTGTAATTTTGTTTTTATTCATAAAAACCGATGCATCAAAATGACGCATCGGTTTTTTCAGTTTAGTTTTCAGCGGTAACACTATCCCTTTTTGAAAAGACGCAGCCGCAGTAGTTTTGGCGGTAGAGGTCATATTCTTTTGAAGGATGATTGAACGCTTGTAGCTTCACGCTTTTTGAAGTCGCTGTACAGCCACGGAATGCCGTACTTCTCGGCAAGCTCCGCACCGATTGAATTGAGCAACTGCGCATTTTTCAGCGGACTGATTGTAAGCGTGGTTGTGAAATAATCAAAGCCGTGTTCCTTTGCGTAGCGTGCAGAGGATTCAAGTCGCAGTCTGAAACATTTTTCACACCGCTTTCCGCCCTCGGGTTCATTTTCAAGGCCTTTGACATACTCAAAGTAATCCTTGGGCAAATATTCGCCCTCGACCACCTTTACAGGATGTTCAAACGGCATAAGCGACACAAGACGCTTTTCTTCGCTCAGGCGGTAATTATACTCATCCGCAATCGAAATATTCGGATTGTAAAAATAGACCGTGATATCAAAATATTTTGAAAGATACTCAAGGCAGTATGACGAACACGGGGCGCAACACACATGCAAAAGCAGCTTTGGGACTTTTCCCTCCCCCGTTATTTTGTCAATTACCCTGTCGAGTTCTTTCTGATAGTTTATCTTGTTCATAGTATTATATAAATTTGCAAATGTAATCAAAAAGTTCTTCGGCGGTGTCTGCAACAAACGGCGCACCTGCGTTCATAAGCTCGTTTTTTCCCCTGAATCCCCATGAAACACCTGCCATTTTTACACCTGCATTGTTTGCCGTAAACACATCGACATCGCTGTCACCGACATAGAAACATTCTTCGGGAGTTACACCGCTCATATCGAGGAGTGCAAGCAGAGCATCAGGCTCGGGCTTTGTCTTGTACTGTGGTTTCTGCCCCCATGCCTGAGTAAACCTGTGATTTGGGAATGCTTTTTTTAGCATTTTATCAACAAATTCATCGGGCTTGTTTGAAAGTACACCTGTTTTTACACCCTTTTCTGCAAGCTTTTCAAGCATTTCGGCACAACCGTCATATGCGGAAGTGTGGTCGTTGCAATGAACGGCATAGTGTCTGTCGTAATCAGCCTTGACCTTTTCAAAAAGCTCGTGGTCGGTCCACGCATCTCCCATCGCCCTTCTGATGAGCATTTCTCTGCCGTTTCCGACATATGTTTTATAATTTTCAACCGGCTTTTCTTCAAGACCGTTAAGCTTCAGACCGTAGTTCACACTTATAGCAAGATCGGTAAGCGAATTCATAAGCGTGCATCAAGATCAAATACTACCATTTTTACCATAAATATCACCTTAGTTTAATCCTTTTTCCTGTTCAAAGAGTATTGCTCTGCATGGTGCCGCCTCAACTCCGCCGAGCTTTATCGGAAACGCACACAAATCATATTCGCCGTCAGCCACTCCCGAAAGATTGAGATTTTCGAGAACGGCAATATCAGCTCTGCCGAGTTCAAGATGTGTTTTAACTTCATCAAACGGAGGTGCGATTGACTCGGCATCCGTACCGACAAGCACCACCCTGCTTTGTGCAAGCACAATTGCGGCAGAATGTGAAAGGTATGTTTTGCCGTTCCCACGAAAGAGTATGCGTTTTCGGCAATACGGCAACAGCTTGTCCATATCTTCGCCCGTCAGCACACCCTTGACCGTTATTACGGTGCATTTTCCGTAGAAAGTGTTAAGCCTTAAATCGGTTATCCCTTTGCCGTCAGGGCAAAAGTGGAGAGGAGCGTCAATATGCGTGCCTGCATGAACACACATAGAAATCTGCGAAAGATTGCACTCGTCATCTTCATCAATACTTCTCAGCGGAGTCACAACGGTTTCGGGATCACCCGGATATGTTTCGGTTGTAAGAGTGTCTCTCGAAATATCATGAATATACATACATCCTTCGCCTCTTTTCTTTTTGAACATTTTTAATTAACGCAGAGCGTCAGCTCCTCAGAGTCTAAGTAAAATATAACTCTGCTTAAATTCAGAACGAACCCACCGTATGAGTAAAGCGGAACATCTGCACTATGATTATACCACATATTACTGCACTTTGCACCTTTATCGGCAAAATTTCCTTGTTTTACGGCAAAAAATAACCCCACAGGAAAACCCTGTGGGGTAAATTGCAATTGTGAATTTAATCAACAGCGATTAATTATTCAACAGAAATCGGTGAACCGACATTGCCTGTCTCGTAACCGCCAACGATGTACTTCTGAACGATAGTAGCATCCTTGATTGAGATTCTGCCATCCTCATTAGCATCACATGTCTTGAATGCGTTTGCATCATCAGCAGCAATACTCATAAGGTTGATAGCAATCTTCTGAATTGTTGTAGCATCTACAACTGTAATTGAGTAGTCACCGTCAGCATCGCCGAGAAGCGGAACACGGTTACCGTCAATCTTAATATTAGCCTTAGCACCTGAGCGTGACGGATAATCAAACTTAGTAAGATCAAGTGTGATTGTTACATCAACAAGTGAATCTTCCGGATAACCGGCAGAAACTGTGTTAAGGAGCATATTTTCACCATTGAATGTAAGGTCAAAATCTTCGCCTATAGTAGCTGCGCTCTGCTCAGGAAGACCCCAGTTAGCAGCCCAATCGTCGTTAACTGCAAACTTGAACTGGTATGCAGCATCAGCAGATTCAACACCTGTGTATGTAATCTGATAAACCTTGTCAGCAATCTGAGTCATGTGGTTAACTTCAGCGTCAACGCCCCATGCTACACCGTTAAGCCAGCTGTTTTCGCCGTTACCAACAACTGTAATGCTGTTGATTTCAAGGTCTGTAACCATTTTAACGCCGTCACCTGTTACAGCAATCTCGTTTGTAGCAGGATTGAAAGTTACAGTTACATCACAAGCACTTTCTACATCGAAAGTTACATTGTTGTCTGTACCGTCAAGACCGATCCACTTCTGCTCGTCGCCTGTGTTTGCAACGACCTTGAGCTGATAGCTTTTGCCCACCGGAACAGCTGTAAATGTCTTTGTATAAACATCGCCGCTCTTTGTCATTACATTTTCGGGAGCGAGTGCAGGAGAACCCTGCCATTCATAACCTGTGAGTGACTCAACGCCTGCTACAACATACTGTGTTGCGTCAGCAGGCTCTGTTGCAGGTTCTGTAGTGGGTTCTGTTGTGGGTTCAACAGTTGTAGGCTCAACAGTTGTAGGTTCTTCTGTTGCAGGAGCTGTTGTACCTGAAGGATCAACACCGAGAAGTGTAGCTACTGTTGTAAGCGGAGCACAGTCGGGATAAGCTGCAGGATCAGCAAGCTCTGTTGCATACATTTCAGCATAAGCGTTGTAAACATCCATTGGCTCAGCTCAACCTGTGCACAAATGTCAGCTACAGTTTCGGGAGTGTAGTTTTTAGGATTCTTAACAGCCCAGTTGAAAATAGCCTGTGCAACCATTTCTGCTCTTGAAAGGTAAATCGGGAATCTGCCTCAGTTACATGACCGAGTGATGTGATTGCAGCCTTTGGACCGTAGTTATCGCTGTTATTCTTCCATGTTGCAGCAAAGTCACGCTTTGATGAATCTTCGGTATTCTCAACTGTACCGCCTGTGAGGTAAATTGTGTCGCCGAGACAAGGCTTGCCGAGTGTTACATTACAGGTCTGGTGACTCTGTGATTTAGTATCAATTGTTGAGAAAATTACAGCATAGTCAGCGTTGTCTTTAAGACCGCCGTGATTTGTGCCGTCAGCTGACTTCAATTTTGCAGTATCGAAGTAATAAAGACCTGTAGCAGTATCCTTCTTACATTTCTCTGCCTTACCCTGCCAAGATGTTTCAGGTAAATCATCGCCAGCTACAGCGTAAAGGTGACAATATACTGTCTTTGTTGTTCCCCACTCTGCAGGGAGATTAGATGCGTCAAAATAGATTTTTGTGTCGGTTTCTTCAGCTGATGCAGAGAATATGGTCAAGCCTGAAAAACAGGATACAGCCATAAGAACTGCAAGCACCAAACTGAGAACCTTGGATGATTTTTTCATCGCTAATTCCTCCTTTTTTTTACTCAATTTTCGAGTAATTACATTATATATCAAAATGTTCAGATTTACAAGTGGTTTTTGGCAAGTTTGTAAATTTTTTCTAGTTCTTGTTTTAAACCTATTGTTATGCGCTAACATTTGGTGTTTTTACTTGACAACAGTTGCAAATAATTGTATTATTTTAATGGTTATTTTTATCTATCTATCTGTTAAGAGAGGTTAAGTTATGGAAAACAGCAAAAAAACCATGGATAAAATCGTTGCCCTGTGTAAAAACAGAGGCTTTGTTTACCCAGGCTCCGAAATTTACGGCGGTCTTGCAAACACATGGGATTACGGTCCGCTCGGTGTTGCACTTAAAAACAATATCAAAAACGCATGGCTCAAAAAGTTTGTTCAGCAGAACAAATATAATGTAGGTCTTGACTCTGCAATTCTTATGAACCCGCAGACATGGGTTGCATCGGGTCATCTCGGCGGTTTCTCTGATCCGCTTATGGATTGTAAGGAATGTAAAACCCGTCACCGTGCCGACAACCTTATTGAAGATTTTGACGGCACAAATGTTGCAGGCTGGACAAATGAAGAAATGATGAATTACATCAAGGAAAAAGAGATTCCGTGTCCTAACTGCGGCAAGCACAACTTTACCGACATTCGTCAGTTCAACCTTATGTTCAAAACATTCCAGGGCGTTACAGAGGACAGCAAGAATGAAATTTATCTTCGTCCCGAAACTGCTCAGGGCATTTTCGTGAACTTCTCTAACATTCAGAGAACAAGCCGTAAGAAAGTTCCTTTCGGTGTTGCACAAATCGGTAAATCTTTCAGAAACGAAATCACACCCGGTAACTTTATTTTCCGTGTTCGTGAGTTTGAGCAGATGGAGCTTGAATTCTTCTGCAAGCCGGGCACTGACCTTGAATGGTTTGAATACTGGAGAGGTTTCTGCCGTGACTGGCTCTATTCTCTCAATATTAAGGAAGAAAATCTCCGTCTTCGTGACCATGCAAAAGAGGAGCTTTGTTTCTATTCAAAGGCCACAACAGACTTTGAATATCTCTTCCCGTTCGGTTGGGGCGAGCTTTGGGGCGTTGCGACAGAACAGACTATGACCTTACACAGCACAGCAAAACAAGCGGTAAGACACTTGAGTATTTTGATCCGACAACAAACGAGAAGTACATTCCGTATGTTATTGAGCCGTCACTCGGTGTTGAGCGTCTTTTCCTTGCTCTTGTTGTTGAGGCGTACGATGAAGAAGTTATTGACGAAAAGGATACACGAGTTGTATTAAGACTTCATCCGACGCTTGCTCCGTACAAGGCTTGCGTTCTTCCGCTTTCAAAGAAGCTCAACGAGCAGGCCGGCAAGGTTTATGAACAGCTTTCAGCCGACTTTATGACTGATTATGACGATGCCGGTTCAATCGGCAAGCGTTACAGAAGACAGGACGAAATCGGTACTCCGTTCTGTATCACATATGACTTTGAGTCTGTTGACGACGGTTGTGTAACGGTTCGTGACCGTGACACAATGCAGCAGGAAAGAGTTGCAATTGACAAGCTCAACGATTATATTGCTGAAAAGATTAAGTTCTGATTTTAATATGATATCAAAAGGACATTCCAAATGGAATGTCCTTTTTTGCGTAGGGGCGGCTCGCCGTATAAAAACAGCGGATAACCTCAAAATTCGGGTTATCGCTGTGTGTTTTATTCAATATAATAATCTGAATTCAATCAAATTACTTTGAGAGGTTTGTGAGAACCTTTTTGATTCTCTCAACAGCCTCAATCGTGTTTTCTCTGTCACCGAATGATGTAAGGCGGAAGTAGCCGGCACCGTTTTCGCCAAAGCCCTCACCCGGAGTACCTACAACATTTGCCTCGTTGAGGAGGAGGTCAAAGAATTCCCAACTGCCCATATTGTTCGGACACTTGAGCCAGATGTAAGGTGAGTTCTTACCGCCTGTGTAGTAGATGCCGAGTTCATCAAGAGCAGATGCGATAATTCTTGCATTTTCCTGATAGTAAGAAATGTTCTCCTTGATCTGCTTCTGACCTTCTTCGCTGAATACAGCGGCAGCAGCACACTGAACAGGCCATGAAACACCGTTGAACTTTGTTGCCTGACGGCGGTACCATGTTGCATAGATATTGTGACCGTCACGCTCAAGCTCCTTAGGAATTACCGTGTAACCGCATCTTGTACCTGTGAAGCCTGCTGTCTTTGAAAGTGAGCACATTTCAATTGCGCACTTTCTTGCACCTTCGATTGCAAAAATTGAACGAGGAAGATCCTCTGTGATGAATGCCTCATACGCTGAATCGTAGAGGATTATTGCATCGTTTTTGAGAGCATAGTCAACCCAAACCTTGAGCTGTTCGGCATTGTATGCAGAACCTGTCGGGTTGTTAGGTGAGCAAAGGTAGATGATGTCTGCCTTTACATTTTCATCAGGGAGAGCGGCAAAGCCGTTTGCCTCATTTGATGCGGCATAAACGATTTCTCTGCCTGCCATAATGTTTGAGTCAACATATACGGGGTAAACAGGATCGGTTACGAGAACAATATTATCCTTTGAGAAGATGTCGCCTATGTTACCGCAGTCCGACTTTGCACCGTCTGATACAAAGATTTCGTCAGCGCCTACTGTAACGCCAAAGCTCTTGTAATAATCTGAAATAGCCTGTCTGAGGAACTCGTAGCCCTCATAATCGGGATAGCCCTTGAAGGTTTCCTTGTGAGCAAGATCCTCTGCACCCTTTTTCATTGCCTCAACAACAACAGGAGCAAGTGGAAGGGTTACATCACCGATACCAAGCTTGATAACCTTTTTATCGGGATGAGCCGCAATATATGCATTTGTCTTTTTTGCAACATCTGCAAAAAGATAGTTAGGAACGAGATTGTCAAAATTTCTGTTAATCTTCATTAAAATCAGTCCTTTTGTCTGTAAGTTAAGTGGAATATAAATTATTTTTCAAGTGATGCCTTAATAAATTCTCTGAAAAGCGGATGAGCACGGTTCGGGCGTGACTTGAATTCGGGATGATACTGAACAGCAACGAAGAAACGGTTGTCGGGAACTTCAACAGCTTCAACAAGAAGTCCGTTAGGTGAAGTACCTGTAATCTTCATGCCTGCATTTTCAATTTCCTCTCTGAAATCGTTATTGAACTCATAACGATGACGGTGACGCTCTGAAATTTCATGCTGACCGTAAGCCTTAGCCATAAGCGAATCGGGCTTGATAACACACGGATATGCGCCAAGACGCATTGTGCCGCCCATATCCTCAATGCCCTCCTGTTCAGGCATAAGGTCAATAACATTATGCTTGCCCTCTGGTGTAAACTCACCGCTGTTGGCATCAGCATAGCCGAGAACATCTCTTGCGTATTCGATTACTGCAGTCTGCATACCGAGACAGATTCCGAGATACGGAATATCATGCTCACGGGCATATTTTGCAGCCATAATCTTACCTTCGATACCTCTGTTACCGAAGCCGCCCGGAACGAGGATACCGTCAACATCACCGAGAAGCTCGTCAACCTTGTACTTTGTAAGAAGTTCGCAGTCAACCCACTTGATTTCAACTTCAGCGGAATTTTCATAGCCACCGTGACGAAGTGCCTCTGCAACAGAAAGATATGCGTCATGGAGAGCAACATACTTACCGCAAAGAGCAATCGTGCATTTCTTTGTACGGTTGTTGATACGGCTAAGCATTTCTTCCCACTCGGAAAGGTCAGGCTTTTTGTCCGTTACAATATTGAGCTCACGACATACAACATTTGAGAAATTGCTCTTTTCAAGCATAAGAGGTGCCTGATAAAGCGTTGGGAGAGTAATATTTTCGATTACACAATCCGGCTTTACATTGCAGAAAAGTGCAATCTTGTTGAAAATGCTCTCCTCAAGAGGTTCGTCACAACGAAGAACGATGATATCGGGATTGATACCGAGTGAACGAAGCTCTTTTACAGAATGCTGTGTCGGCTTTGATTTGTGTTCCTCGCTGCCCTTGATATAGGGAACGAGAGTTACATGAATAAAGATGCTGTTCTCTCTGCCGACTTCAAGAGATACCTGACGGATAGCCTCAAGGAACGGCTGGCTTTCGATATCGCCCACCGTACCGCCGATTTCCGTAATTACAACATCGGCATTAGTCTTTTCACCTACATTGTAGATAAAAGACTTGATTTCATTTGTGATGTGAGGAATTACCTGAACTGTCTTACCGAGATAGTCGCCGTGACGCTCCTTTTCAAGAACATTTGAGTAAACCTTACCTGTTGTGAGGTTTGAATACTTGTTAAGGTCCTCATCAATAAAACGCTCATAATGGCCGAGGTCGAGGTCGGTTTCTGCACCGTCCTCCGTTACATATACCTCGCCGTGCTGATACGGGCTCATTGTACCCGGATCGACATTGATATACGGGTCAAGCTTTTGAGCAACAATCTTGAGTCCTCTTGCCTTTAAAAGTCTGCCGAGAGATGCGGCTGTGATACCCTTGCCAAGACCGGATACGACACCGCCTGTTACAAATATATATTTTTTATTTTTCTTATGTTCGGTTATCTCCACGATTACACCTCAACTTCGCCTTCAAATACTTTTTCCGCATTACCTGTCATATATACCGTTTCATCAGTATAGTTGATAATAAGATCGCCGCCCTTGAGCTTAATCTTGATGTCTTCGCCCTTTTTGCAGAAACCGTTTTCACAAGCGGCAACCGCAACGGCACAAGCGCCTGTACCGCAAGCCCATGTTTCGCCTGAGCCACGCTCCCACACTCTCATCTTGATTGTATGGTCATCGAGAACTGTTACAAATTCTGTATTCACTCTTTCAGGGAAGAGCTTATCGTTTTCAAACTCCGGTCCTACGGTTTCAATATCAAGATTATCAATATCGTCCATGAATACCACGCAATGTGGGTTGCCCATTGATACGCAGGTGATGTTATAGTTCTTGCCTGCAATTTCAACAGGTCTGTCAACAACCTTGTCACCGTCAAGAAGAACAGGAATTTCCTTCGGTTCAAGAATAGCCTTGCCCATATCAACTCTGAGACGGTTAACCTTTCCGCCTGAAGTATAAGCCTTGAGTTTCTTGATACCGCTGAGTGTTTCAATTGTAATTTCGTCTTTTTCGTTGATATCGACCATACCGTGGTCATAGAGGAACTTACCTACGCAACGGATACCGTTACCGCACATCTTACCCTCTGAACCGTCAAGGTTGTACATTTTCATCTTTGCATCTGCAACCTTTGAAGGGCAAACAAGAATAATACCGTCGCCGCCGATACCGAAATGTCTGTCGGAAAGTCTTACGGCAAGCGCCTCGGGGTTGCTGATTTCCTGATCAAAAGTGCTGCAATAGATATAGTCATTGCCTATACCCTGCATCTTAGTGAATTTTAACATAAGCTTTTCCTCTCTCATGTGGTTAATGTCGATAAGCTCCGTGCTGTGCTGTGAATAGTGGCTCTTGAGGCAATCTGCAAGTGCATTTGCCGTATCAAGAGATGTAAGACACGGAATATTTCTTTCAACAGTCTTACGACGGATTTTAACAGAATCTCTTGAAGGAATTCTGCCCTTTGCAGATGTTGAAATAACATACTGAATCTTGCCCGATTCAATGAGTGTAAGAGTATTGTTTGTCTTGGACTCGTGAATTTTCTTTACGCTTACGGCATCGATACCATACTTCTTGAGTACATCCGCTGTACCCTCTGTTGCGTAGATTCTGAATCCGAGGTCGTAGTATTTCTTTGCGATTTCACCGATTTCAGCCTTATCAGAATTACGGACTGTGATGAACACACCGCCCTTTTTCTTCATCTTGTAGCCTGCACCGATGAGTCCCTTATAGAGAGCCTCCTCAAGTGTGCCTGCAACACCGAGAACTTCACCTGTTGACTTCATCTCGGGGCCGAGGTGGTTATCAACATTGATAAGCTTTTCAAAGCTAAATACAGGAACCTTAACCGCAATGTAAGGACTCTTTCTGTAAAGACCTGTGCCGTAGCCCATATCTTTGAGCTTTTCACCGAGCATTGCTCTTGTTGCAAGGTCAACCATAGGAACGCCTGTTACCTTACTGATGTAAGGGATTGTTCTTGAAGAACGGGGATTTACCTCGATAACATAAAGTTCATCTTTATAGATAAGGTACTGAATGTTTACAAGTCCCTTTGTACGGAGTTCGATTGCAAGGTTCTTTGAGCTTTCAATAATAATCTGAGTCATTCTGTCTGAGAGATTCCATGCCGGATAAACCGCAATTGAGTCGCCCGAGTGAACACCGGCACGCTCGATATGCTCCATAATACCCGGAATAAGAATATCTTCACCGTCACAAATGGCGTCAACTTCAAGCTCTGTACCCTGAAGGTACTTATCAATAAGAATCGGATTTTCAATATTCTGTGCAAGAATGATTGCCATATACTCTTTGACATCATCTTCGTTGAATGCAATAATCATATTCTGACCGCCGAGAACATATGACGGACGGAGAAGAACAGGATAACCGATTTTGTCTGCAACATCGAGAGCCTCGTCTGTTGTCATAACCGTTACGCCACGGGGACGCTTGATGTGATACTTTTCAAGAAGCTCGTCAAAACGCTCTCTGTCCTCTGCCATATCAATGGCATCGTATGATGTGCCGAGAATATTTACACCGTTGTCGCTGAGGAACTTTGTAAGCTTAATAGCTGTCTGTCCGCCGAATGCAACAACTACACCGAACGGATTCTCTGTCTTTATTATGCCCATAACATCTTCGGTTGTGAGCGGTTCAAAATAAAGTCTGTCGGCTGTGTCAAAGTCTGTTGATACTGTTTCAGGGTTGTTGTTTACGATAACAACATCGTAGCCTGCCTTTTTGAGTGCCCATACGCAGTGAACAGACGCATAGTCAAATTCGATACCCTGACCGATTCTGATAGGACCCGAACCGAATACGATAACTGTTTTCTTATCGCTCTTCTGCTCTCTGATGAATTCCTCAGCTTCATTTTCCTTATCAAATGTTGAATAGAAGTAAGGAGTTTCAGCCTCAAATTCTGCGGCGCAGGTATCAACCATTTTATAAACGGGAACAAGCGGATTTTCAACCTTCTTGCCTGTGATTTTTTCAATTGTTCTGTCAAGGAATCCCTTGTTCTTGGCACGAACATAGAGATCCTCCGTAAGCTCGCCGTTCTTGAGTTCGTTTTCAACGGCAATAAGATTTTTGAGCTTTTCAAGGAACCACTCGTCAATGAGAGTGATGTTGTGAATCTGTTCTACTGTAATGCCCCTCTTGAGAGCCTCATATACGCAGAAGATTCTTCTGTCATCGCAAACGCTGAGTCTGTCATAAACCGATGCGTTTGAAAGCTCTGCAAATTCCTTGTCATTAAGAGTATCGTGAGAAATCTCGGCACCTCTTACGGCTTTCATAATAGCCTGTTCAAATGTCGGAGCAATAGCCATAACCTCGCCTGTTGCCTTCATCTGAGTACCGAGTGTTCTCTTTGCATATACAAATTTATCGAAAGGCCATTTCGGGAATTTTACAACAACATAGTCAAGCGCCGGCTCAAAGCAAGCGTATGTTGTACCTGTAACGGCATTCTTGATTTCATTAAGTGTGTAACCGATAGCAATTTTAGCGGCAACCTTTGCAATAGGATAACCTGTTGCCTTTGACGCAAGTGCCGATGAACGGGATACACGGGGATTAACCTCGATAACCGCATATTCAAATGTTTCGGGGTTGAGTGCGAACTGGCAGTTACAACCGCCCTCTACTTTAAGCGCAGAGATAATGTTGAGAGCCGCACTTCTGAGCATCTGATATTCCTTGTCAGCAAGCGTTACCGTAGGAGCGATAACGATTGAGTCGCCTGTGTGAACGCCTACAGGATCGAAGTTTTCCATTGAGCAGACAGTAATAACATTTCCGTCGCTGTCACGCATAACCTCAAACTCGATTTCCTTCCAACCTGAGATACATTTTTCAACAAGCACCTGTGTGATAGGAGAAAGTTCAAGACCGTTTGATGTGATTTCACGAAGCTCTTCCTCGTTATCGACAATACCGCCGCCTGTACCGCCGAGTGTGAATGCAGGACGGATAATTACAGGATAACCGATTTCATCGGCAAACTTAACAGCTGATTCAACATCTGTAACAACAAGTGACGGAATAACAGGCTGACCTATTTCAATCATTGTATCCTTAAAAAGCTGTCTGTCCTCTGCCTTGTCAATTGTTTCGGGGTTTGCACCGAGAAGCTGAACATTGTATTTATCAAGGAAGCCCTCTTTTGCAAGCTGCATTGAAAGGGTAAGACCCGTCTGACCGCCGAGGGTTGAAAGAAGGCTGTCAGGGCGTTCCTTTTTGATGATTCTCTTAACTGTTTCAAGCGTCAACGGCTCAATGTAGATTTTATCAGCCATTGCGTTATCAGTCATAATTGTAGCAGGGTTTGAGTTTACGAGAATAACCTCAAGTCCTTCTTCTTTAAGCGCACGGCAAGCCTGTGTGCCTGCATAGTCAAATTCGGCAGCCTGACCGATTACGATAGGGCCCGAACCGATTACCATACTCGTTTGATATTCTTTTTGAGTGGCATATAATCATTCCTCGTTCAAGTAATTATTGTATCTGTTCTTATGCTGAATAGTAATCCGAATTTCGGACTCTTATTTTCTGTTGTTCTTCATCAATTCAATAAAACGGTCAAATAAAAATGCTGTATCGTGAGGACCGCCGCAAGCTTCCGGATGGACTGAACCGAGAAAGCAGGCATATTTGTGTAGTTTACGCCCTCGCAGGTGTTATCGTTACCGTTTACAAAGCTTACTTTGCCGTTTTCGGGCATACTGTCGCTTACAACAGCGTAGCCGTGGTTCTGTGATGTAATGTAAACTCTGCCTGTTTCAACCTCTTTTGCAGGCTGGTTTGCACCTCTGTGACCGTACTTGAGCTTTTCTGTTTTTGCACCCTGTGAAAGCGCAAGGAGCTGGTGACCGAGACAGATACCGAAGGTCGGAATCCCGAAGTCACAAAGCTTTTTAAGCTCCGCAATAATCTCTGTGTTGTCCGAAGGATCTCCCGGTCCGTTTGAAAGCATTACGCCGTCGGGATTCATAGCCTTAATTTCATCCGCTGTTGTGTGGGCGGGAACGACTGTAAGGTTACAACCTCTCTTAACAAGCTCTCTGCCGATGTTATGCTTTGCGCCAAAATCCATAAGCACAACATTGAGGTCGCCGTTTCAGCGTCAAAATGCTCTTTTTCTTTTATAGTAGTGCTTTCAACAGCCTCTGTAATAACATAGTTCTTAATCTCGTCAAGTTCTTCCTTTGTTACATCGGGAGAATAGGAGATTTTGCAGTTCAGAACACCGTATTCACGCACAATTCTTGTGAGCGCACGGGTGTCAATTCCGTAAATGCCGGGAATTCCCGACTCTTTTAAAAAGGTGTCAAGATCACCCTCACAACGGAAGTTTGAAGGAACTTGGCACCATTCTCGTACAATATAACCTTTCAGCGACGGAGAGTCACTCTCAAAATCGGCAGGGATAACACCATAGTTGCCGATTAAAGGGAATGTCTGAATAACCACCTGACCGTAATAGCTGGGGTCGGTGAGTGTTTCAAGATAACCTGTCATTGCTGTAGTAAAAACAAGTTCTCCCGTAGTTTCTTTTTCGGCACCAAACGCCTTGCCCTCAAAAACTGTTCCGTTTTCAAGGATTAAGTATGCCGCACGGCTCATAAAAACACATTCCTTTCAATAAACTAAAAAATCGCAGTCAGTTCTCATATGTTCTGATAACCTGCTTTGCAACCTCAAGCTTGCTTGTTCTGAGATCCATAGCCTGTTTTTCAAGATAGCGATGCGCCTGATCTTCGGACATATTAAGGCAGGTAATAAGCAGGAACTTTGCTCTGTTTATTATCTTCATATCCGCAACCATATGCTTGAGCTTTTCATTTTCCTCAATCACACGGAACATACGCATCTTAAAACATTCCGTAAACTGCAAAAAGTGGTGAAACAGGTGCTTGTTTACGGGCTTTGCAATAACAAGAACACCGTGCTCCGTAAGTGCGTCATTCACATAATCCGCATTTCTCTGCGGAACGATAATCACAACACTTGAACGGGTTGTTCCGGCAAAGTACTTTGAAAGCTCAATGCCGTTTTCCTTTTCAAGCGGTGCATTGACGCAGATGAGGTCAAAAATCTCACCCTTTGCAAGCTCCTTAGCCTCCTGTGAGGTTTGGCAGACGGAAATCTCCGTATAGCCTTCGCTTCCGAGCAATTGTGACAAAGAAACGGCACTCTGTTCAGAGTGTGAAATCAACAAAGCATTTTTCAAGAACCTCACCACCGCATATTGTTTCATTCATCTTATTATTTTACAAGATTAACCCCTATTGTTATTTACTTAAAGGAATTATGACAATATTTTTTACAATTTTGTAAAAACATTTTCATTACAAATTTGTTTTACACTTTTCAACATTTTTCGGGCAATTTTCCATTTGAACATTACCCAAACATATTACCGTATTTTTGTTTTTGATTATAGATTAAATTTTTCACTCTTACCACAACTTCATCGGGATAATATCCGCTGACTTTTTCAAAAGATTTTTCTATATCAGAACTCATAAACGAAAATTTTACCTGTTCACCATACAGTTCCTGAGCAGCATCAAGCTGTACATCGAAATCTACATCAAAAGGTTTTGCGTGAATTTTTGGGATTAAGTTGTAAATATCCTCTCCGAGAGGGTAATCCTCGGTTGTGTCGGCAAGCAGCGAAAGTCCGAAATCAAAATACGGACAAAATCTGTATTCGCCCGTATCATCATTCAGTATAAACGCAATATTATTGGTATGCCTGTCCTCATTCAGAAAAAATGCGTCAAGCTCAAGCATTGCTGTTATATATTTCCCGACATTTTTCAAACCTGTTTTATTCTCGATAAAATCAACGGTGTGGGAAATTTTATCCTTCACATCATCGTACTTCAAAAGATTTTTCGCCATTGATGACGCAAGCCATTGCTTTGACAAATGCTCAAGCGTGACAATGCTTTCATTTTTTTGGCGAAAGTTTTTTGAATAACAACCGTTAAGCTTTCGACCTGCAAATTCTATTTTTATCGGAAAATATTCCGCAAAATCGGTTACATTAGATTTCTTTAACAATTCAGATACAATAACCTCACACAAGCCCTCATATCCCATATGGTCTGCTTTGTACCACAAGTCGTTTACAAGCCACTTTTGCTGATTGCCTTTTGAAGAAGCAGATTTTGTATCTATAAGTGAGTAATTGTCAAGATTGATTTCCTTAATCAAAAAGCGTACAGCTCCTTTCGTGTAAATCTTACATATTGGTTATCCTCAGCCGTTCTTCCGTCTGTTTTTTCAAGTATCTGCAAAGTATCGTAGCCATCCGCTCCGATTTTTTTCAAAATAGTTTTTCGGAATGCCCTTGATTTCGGAAAACATCTTTCTTCAAGAAACTGTTCAAAATCGTTCCAATCCGGATTTTCATTTATACCGAAAGCTCTTTTCATTATATCATTGGTGCGATTCACAATTTTTATTTTCTTATCGGCAAAGTTGACATATATTTCCGTACACACCTTCTGACGGAACATAAAATCAAGCCGCATAACATAATTGCCGTTCAAGGGCTTGTTAAGATATTTTGAAATTGTCTGACGGCTTACATTAAAAGTTTGTGCTATTTCAGCAGTAGTTTTACCGTTTTTCTGCATTTCAATTGCATTTTTAACATCCGTTTCGGTCAACTTATTTTTTCTTCCGCCTTTAAGCCTGCCTGCAATATCCTTTAACTCGGTTTCGTTATCTGTTCCGAACAAATCTATACAAAGCTTTCTGTAATCAGTCATACGCTCCACCGCCTTAATAGTGTCAAATATCATTCTTTACACTATCATTATATAGCATATACAAAACAAAGTCAATTATCTTTGCTAAACATTTATATGCCAAAACGTCCCGAACAGCTATTGCCGTTCGGGGGCGTCTCGGTTTATGTGAATTAAAAAGGATAGGTTAATTAAGCTACCATGGATTATTCAACATCCTGCATAGCGTCGTAGCCTGTTTCGCCTGTTCTAACCTTAACAACATCTTCAACATCATAGATAAAGATTTTGCCGTCACCGATGTGACCTGTGTAAAGTGCCTTAACAGCCGCATCAACAACTGCCTTTACAGGAACCTTGCAAACTACGATTTCAACCTTCATCTTAGGAAGGAGGTTACTTTCAATAGCAACACCACGGTAATACTCTGCTTTACCCTTCTGAGCACCGCAACCGAGTACCTGAGATACTGTCATACCTGTGATGCCGAGCTTATCCATTTCTTCTTTAAGAGCTTCAAGCTTTGACTGCTTGAGAAGAATGTCAATCTTAGTAATCTTTGTGCCGTCGGTAGCCATATCATATTTGCCTGCAAGCTGAACGGGAACTGCCTGAGTTACAGGAACATTGCTGTCAACATCAAATGTTTCATCAAGTGAAGCTGTACCGACACCGATTGGCATAAAGTCTGCATATGCGCTGATAAGACCGTGCTCGCAGATATCGAGGCCCTTCATTTCTTCGTCCTTTGTAACACGAAGACCTACTGTCTTTTTGATGATTGTGAATACGATAATCATGCAAACAACTGTCCAAGCTACGATTGTAACAATACCGAGAGCCTGCTTACCAAGCTGAGCAAAGCCACCGCCGTAGAAAAGACCTGTGATGCCGTTCTGACCGTTACCTGTTGCGAAAAGACCTACTGCAAGGCCGCCCCACATACCGTTTACGCCGTGTACCGAGAATGCGCCGACAGGATCATCTATTTTAAGCTTGATATCAACGAATTCAACTGCTACTACGATGAGGATACCTGAAACGATACCGATAACTGCTGCGCCGATTGCATCAACATCTGCACAACCTGCCGTGATTGCTACAAGACCTGCGAGTGATGCGTTAAGACACATTGAAACATCAGGCTTGCCGTTCTTAATCCATGTAAAGAGCATGTTGTTACTGTTGCAACTGCCGGAGCAATTGTTGTTGTAAGAAGAATCTGACCGAGACGAGCGCCGTCTTCAGCAGCGGCACCGTTAAAGCCGTACCATGCAAACCAAAGAATGAATACACCGAGAGCACCGAGTGTGATGCTGTGACCGGGGATAGCGTTTACCTTGCCGTTCTTGCCGTATTTACCGATACGGGGTCCGAGAATGATTGCGCCGACAAGTGCCGAGATACCGCCGACCATATGAATTACGATTGAACCTGCAAAGTCGATACAGCCGAGCTTTGCAAGCCAACCCTGACCGTTCCAAACCCAACCTGCTTCAATCGGGTAAACAACGAGTGAAATAATTGCGCTGTAAACACAGTATGCCGAGAATTTTGTACGCTCTGCCATAGCACCTGAAACGATAGTAGCTGCTGTAGCACAGAATACAAGCTGGAATACGAATGAGTTCCAATCAAAGTTCATCCAGTCTGTGAACATATTGAGGTTGGGAACACCGATGAATCCTGCAACATAGTTCTCAGACATCATAAGTCCGAAACCTAACAAGCTGAATACAACCGTACCGATACAAAAGTCCATCAGGTTTTTCATAATGATGTTACCTGCGTTTTTAGCTCTTGTAAAACCGGTTTCAACCATTGCGAATCCGCACTGCATAAAGAACACGAGTAATGCGCCGATCATAAACCAGACGCCTGTGCCTCCGTAAATTAGTTCTGCCATATAAATCTCTCCTTTTATCAAAATAACAAAAACGGCGTGGGGTTGACAGTTTAATTCTGTCAATCACACGCCGTTGTGTTACCTGTTATACAATATAAATAATGTTATTTAGTATAAATAGAGGTTCTATCAATCACACACCGAAAAGAAGTTCGCCGTATGAAGGATAAGGCCAGTATTCCGAAGCTGTTTCTGTTTCCATTGCGTCACCGACAGCTCTGAGTTCCTGCATAAGTGCAAATACTGTTTCTCTGTAGTACTTAGCATACTTGAGGTTGTCATCGCTGTAGTCGCTTGCCTTGATAACAGCCTCTTCAAGCTCTGCAGTTTTCTTTGAGAAACATACAAGTTTGTTTGAAAGGCTTGTAATAAGGTCTTCCTCAACACTTGTAGGAATAGCGTCTGAAAGTGCCTTTTTGGCAAGTGCTGTATCCGTAAGATCTCTTACATATGATGTAACGGCAGGAAGAATGTTCTTCTTAGCCATATCAATCATTGTGAGAGCCTCAATGTTAATCTGCTTAGAATAGCTTTCAAGCTCAATTTCATATCTTGCACGGATTTCGTCTGCCGAACAAATCTTATTCTTAACAAAGAGGTCAATATTCTTCTGATCAAGGAAGTGTTCCATTGCGTCAGGAAGTGACTTGAGGTTAAGAAGTCCTCTTCTTTCAGCCTCTTCAACCCACTCGGGAGCGTAGTTGTTGCCGTTGAAGATAATGTTCTGATGCTCTATGAATACTTTCTTAACAAGAGCCTTGATAGCTGCGTCCATATCATCCGCATCTTTAAGCTCATCGTAGAACTCTGAAAGTTCTTCGGCTACCATAGTGTTGAGCATATAGTTAGGACAGGCAATGTTAAGTGAAGAACCAAGTGCTCTGAATTCAAACTTGTTACCTGTGAATGCAAAAGGTGATGTACGGTTACGGTCCGATGTGTCCTTCATAAAGTCAGGAAGAACATCAACGCCTGTTCTCATCTTCTGCTTACCCTTGCTTACATATTCTCTGTCATTGATGATTGAATCAACGAGTTCGCCGAGGTCATCACCGAGATACATTGAAATGATTGCAGGCGGTGCTTCGTTAGCGCCGAGACGGTGGTCGTTACCTGCCGATGCAACCGTGATTCTGAGAAGATCCTGATACTCGTGAACAGCCTTTACAACTGCTGCAAGGAAAAGCTGGAACTGAAGGTTGTTTTCAGGAGTCTTGCCGGGATCAAGAAGGTTTTCGCCTGTGTTGGTTGAAATTGACCAGTTGTTGTGCTTACCGGAACCGTTAACACCAGCGAACGGCTTTTCGTGAAGAAGACAAACAAGGCCGTGTCTTTCGGCAACCTTCTTCATAACTTCCATTGTAAGCTCGTTGTGGTCGGTTGCAATGTTTGTTGTTGTGAAGATAGGAGCAAGCTCGTGCTGTGAAGGAGCAACTTCGTTATGCTTTGTCTTTGCAAGGATACCGAGTTTCCAAAGTTCCTCGTCAAGGTCTTTCATATAAGCAGCAACTCTTGTCTTGATTGCACCGAAGTAATGGTCATCAAGTTCCTGTCCTTTAGGAGCTTTTGCACCGAAAAGTGTTCTGCCTGTATAAATAAGATCCTCTCTCTGGTCGTAAGCGTCCTTATCAATAAGGAAGTATTCCTGCTCCGGACCTACTGTTGTTGTAACTCTTGTAACATTTTCTTTGCCGAGAAGATGAAGAATCTTTACAGCCTCTGTATTAATTCTCTCCATTGAACGAAGAAGAGGAGTTTTCTTATCGAGAACCTCGCCTGTATAAGAACAGAATGCTGTAGGAATGTAAAGTGTTCCGTCCTTAACGAATGCATATGATGTCGGATCCCATGTTGTATAGCCTCTTGCCTCGAATGTGGCACGAATACCGCCGCTTGGGAAAGAAGAAGCATCAGGCTCGCCCTTTACAAGCTCTTTACCTGAGAACTCCATGATAACCTGACCTTCACCGTTCGGTGCGATAAAGCTGTCATGCTTTTCGGCTGTGATACCTGTCATCGGCTGGAACCAGTGTGTGTAGTGGGTACAGCCCATTTCAACTGCCCAGTCCTTCATGGCAGCCGCAACAACATTTGCAACGCTGAGGTCAAGCGGTTCACCGTTCTGGATTGTCTTTTTCAAAGCCTTGTAAGTTGACTTTGGAAGTCTTTCCTGCATCTTCTGATCATTAAATACCATGCTGCCAAAAATTTCGGGAACTTTTGCCATTTTAATTCTCTCCTATCCATTTTGAAAATAAATTTTAATGGTCTGATTTTTGCTTTATAAAAACAGAAAAGGACACTGTAAGCCTCAGCTCACAGCGCCCTTGCTGTCTTTGATGTTGTTAGTATATTCCACTTTTGCGAATTTGTCAATACATTTTTTGAAAAAAGTTTTGAAATTGCAAGTTTTATTAAATTTCCTGCAAAATTAAGCTGAAACACCAATAAGAGTTGCATATTTTCTACAACAATCACAGTAAAATGAAAGTTTTGCCCTTAAAAGTTGCAATTTTCCTCTATTTTCCCTTGACAAAGCACAATGTATAGTTATATAATCTAAGTGCTGATTTTTCTTGATCAACGATGACAGGGCATTTCAGAACATCAGCCGACCTGCACATTCACCTTTGCAGGATATAGCACAGGCTGAGCATAGCGGTTTTACCGCTGAGAAGAGATTGGGCATTTTACAATTACATATATATGATTGATTATTAACCGGCAGAACATTAATTGCCACTTTGAACCGATAAGTTTACGAAAGCAAACTTCCTTTTACATA
>ENA-OQEB01000041-OQEB01000041.1-human-gut-metagenome-genome-assembly--contig:-NODE-41-length-47049-cov-2.655663_pt1 | contig 47049 bp, 46 predicted proteins | sample MGYA00242787_ERZ504619 | MGnify/ENA primary metagenome ERZ504619 (study PRJEB26092, sample SAMD00036317) | human gut metagenome | host: Homo sapiens | study: EMG produced TPA metagenomics assembly of... | reverse complement strand
AAAAGACGATGAGCCGGAACCCATCGAGTTTCTGGGAATGAACGTAAACGCTTCCGGTTCGATCAACCTGTATGATACGGTCGCTGTTACGTTTAGCGAACCGGTAGCGGGGTTAACGAAAGATCATTTCTATCTGGATCAGAAAGTGGATACGCTTTGGGAAGCCGTAGACTTCGATTTCTTTCCGGATACGACGAACTCTTTGAACTTCTTCATCAAGCGCCCGTGGAAGTATGGAGAGGAATACCGTTTGGAAGTAGACTCCGCCACGATATTCAGTGCCTATGGTAAATGGAACGATGTGTATAGCGGGGAATTCAAGATCAAGAAGGAAGATGAGTACGGGCATTTATATATCAATATTGAGGGAGCGGATACCACCGCTTTCGTGGAATTATTGAATAGCAGCGACCAGCCGATCCGTAAGGTGAAGGTAAAAGATGGCGGCGTGCTTTTCATGGACTTGAAACCGGATAAATATTATGCCCGTTTAGTATTAGACGTGAATGATAACGGTGTCTGGGATACCGGTAATTACGCCGATAAACGGCAGCCGGAACTTGTCTTCTATTGCCCGAAGATATTCAATATCATGCAGAATTGGCAAGTGGAGGAGACTTGGAATATCAAGCTACACCGATGAAACGGCAGAAACCGATCGATATCACGAAGAATAAACCGAAAGAGCTAACGAAAAAGAAAAGAGATTACAAAAATGAGGGAACACAGTCTTCGTCCAATAGGAACAGCGGTGTGGGCGGCTTGCGCTTCTAAACTGTATATATGCGTTTTCTTTTTGTGTGTAGCGAGTCTTACGTCTTTGCGGGCACAAACGTTGCCGTTATCCCATGGGGAACGGGTGGATTACGATCTTTATTTCAAATGGGGGCTGATTATGTCGAAGGCCGGATTGGCTACCCTTTCCGTGAAAGAATCGGAATACCAAGGAGCGCCGTCATGGCATTATAACCTGTTGTTCCGCTCTGCCGGCGTGATCGAGAAAGTCTTCAGGATGCGTGATACGATGGATTGCCATTACTCAAAGGAGCCTCGGCTCTTGTTCAGCTCGAAGCGCACGAACGAGGGAGACTACTATCTGGTGGATAATCTCCAGTTTGAGTATCAAGGAAGCGGTAGGATCGATATCCACTCGCATCGCCATACATTAAAGGAGACGAAGATCGACACGATGCTAATGGCGAAAGGGCGTGTATTCGATATGCTGGGAGCTACGATGTATCTCCGTTCGCTGGATTGGCGGACGATGAGTTATGGTGCGGAGTTCCCTTTCATGATCGCTATCGGCCGGGAGCTCGTGAACGCTCGTTTCCGCTATACGGGACAACAGATCGTCGAGCATAAGGAGGCGAAATTCCGTACTCGTCATTTCTATATCGATATCTACGATGAGGCATTTTCCCAAGCCAAGGAAGCGGCGGAGGTTTGGATCGGTGATGACGAGAACCATATCCCGGTAAAGATCCGGGCGAAACTGAAGATCGGGGCGGCGGAGGTCTATTATAAAGACTCCTATAACCTGCGTGCCCCGCTTACTTGCCGTATCGTGGTGCAGAAGAAATGAAGCTTTTTAGATAGGCTTGTGTTTCTCGCACCCAGCTCATCACGGAGCTGGGGCGAGAGCTTTTTATAGAATTTCTTTTTTAAACCAACGGAGTGAAGGGTAATTCCGTGTCTTTGCGGTAACCTGTACCATTAAAAGTCGCGATTAATTCTTCGGCTTCATTGGTGATACGGACTTCGCAATTCGCCAGTCTCTTATGGCTGAACGCTTCTTTCGCTTCCGCATATAAGTATCCCTTACTCTCCGCCTTAAAGAAATTGATGTTTGAGGTAATGGATAATGTCAGGCGTGCGTGGCTATTAGTCGCCGCGGCGAAAGCCAGATCCGCCAACGTGAAGATCGCCCCACCTTGACATACGCCTCCACCATTTAAATGTTCGGGCTTGATGAGCATACGCGCCTTGGCGTAACCGTTGCCCGTTTCTAATAATTCAACGCCCGCAAGCAAGGCGAATTTATCGCCTTGAAGAAATTCATGGATTGTCATAACCTCTTACTATTCGCTTGGTGGATTATTTGCTTAGTTTCCATTCCGCACCATCCTTGGTATCCTTTATCTCGAATCCCATCGCGGTTAATTCGTTACGGATTTTATCGGAAGTCGCCCAGTCTTTGTTTGCCTTCGCTTGTTGGCGGATGGATAATAATAAGTCTACGGCCTTGCTGAAAGTCTCGTAATTACTGCCGCTGGCGGAAGCCTCGTCTTTCATGCCAAGGATATCGAACAAGAATAAATGGAATACCTCTTGTAACTCTTTCAAGTCTTCCTCGGACAGAGTAGCCTTACCGTCTTTTACGGAATTGATCGCACGGGTAGCGTCGAATAGATGAGAAATCACGATCGGTGAGTTCAAATCGTCATTCATGGCCTCGAAACATTTCTCACGAAGACCTTTCGTGTCTACGGTAGAGGTAGCGGACGGCTGCAACTTCATCAAATGTCCGTATGCCTCCATCAAGCGTGACAAGCCCTTCTCGCAGCCTGTAAAGCCTCGTTGCTGAAATCGACCGTGCTACGGTAATGCGCTTGCAGGATGAAGAAACGGATGGTCATGGCGGAATACGCTTGTTGCAAGGAGGGATGATCACCCGTGAAGAATTGCTCCAGCGTGATGAAATTACCTAATGATTTACCCATCTTCTGGCCGTTGATGGTGATCATATTGTTGTGCATCCAATAATGAACCATATCATCTCCTTGGGAAGCCACGGCTTGTGCGATCTCGCATTCATGGTGCGGGAAGATCAAGTCCATGCCACCCCCGTGGATGTCGAAATGCTCCCCGAGGTATTTCTTGCCCATAGCGGTACATTCGCAGTGCCAACCGGGGAAGCCGTCGCTCCACGGAGACGGCCAACGCATGATATGCTCCGGCTGGGCGCATTTCCAAAGGGCGAAGTCGATGGCGTTATGCTTCTCGTCCTGCCCGTCCAACGCACGGGTCGTATTCAACATATCCTCGATATTGCGACCCGAGAGGATGCCGTATTTATGATCTTTATTATATTTCTCTACGTCGAAATAGACGGAGCCTTGGCTTTCGTAAGCGTAGCCGTTATCCAGAATCTTCTTGACTAACTCGATTTGTTCGATAATATGTCCGGAAGCGTGCGGCTCGATGCTGGGAGGAAGTACGTTCAGCGCATCCATCGCTTGATGATAACGATTGAGGTAATATTGAACCACTTCCATCGGCTCCAACTGTTCTAGCCGTGCCTTCTTGCGATCTTATCCTCCCATCATCGGCGTCGTGCTCCAGATGCCCTACATCCGTTATATTACGTACATAACGCACTTTATATCCTAGGTGGGTAAGGTAACGGAATAGCAAGTCGAACGTGATCGCCGGACGTGCGTGTCCCAAGTGGGCGTCACCATAAACCGTGGGGCCACATACGTACATACCTACATGCGGCTCGTGCAGGGGTATGAATTGCTCCTTCTTTCTCGTAAGCGTGTTGTAAATATTCAATGGATGTTCCATATTCTATTATATATTTAGGAATCGCGAACTTACATAAAATCCTTGGTATTATCAAGCTGATCGTGAATAGTCTGTAGTTTTCATAGGCATTCATTGACTCTTGATGACTTCCGACGGATTCTCATTGGCTGCCTTACATACCTGTTCACGTATCGTACCTAGAACCATGCTGGTAATGGTGATGAATATTCCCACCAACCACCAGATCTGGATTTGGATGCGATAGGCGTAGCCTTGCAACCAGTAGTTCATGACGAGATAGCTGATCGGGAAAGCGATGATTCCGGCGATGACAATTAATCGCATGTATTCCTTGAAGAACAAGAAAATGATCTCGGAGCTTTCGAGCCTACTACTTTCCGGATAGCGATCTCTTTACGCCGCCGTTTCGTGGAGGCTGTAGCGACGGCGTAGATGCCGAACAAGGAGATTAGCAAACAAGCGAAAGCGAGGAACGAGAAGATCTTCAACCCGACGATCTCGGATTGGTTCAGTTGATCGTAAAGCGTTCCGATCGGGGTGATCCGGGTATCCGCTAATGTCGGGTCTATCTTGGGCAGTAGCTCCGTGATATGGTGGGCGATGTTTCCTTCCTCGCCCGGTATGACCCGGATATACAGATTATTCACCAGTCCACCCGAAGGAATGAATAGCATCGGATGAATACTTTCCCGGAAAGATAGCGCATGGAAATCGTTGACGACACCGACGATCTCGTATTCTTTGATCACGCTGAAATCTGACCACCACGGCATACGGATGATGCTGCCGACTGGGTCTTGTAAGCCCATGGCACGAACCGCCGACTCGTTGAGCACGACACTAAATTCGTTGCCTTCTGTCCACCACCGGCCCATTAACATCTTTAGGTCGAAGGTCTCACCAAATCGGTGATCGGTTCCATAGAGGTGGAAGTCCACCTTTGTGTCCAGTGGTTTTCCCTCCCATTCCACATTCGTGAAGATCGCCATGGGATCGACATGATGTTGAGGCTTAAAGTTCGTGTCGGTGAAACTTTTGACCTGCGGCAGGGCACTTAACTCTTGCATCAACGTGGATTCTATTTTCCCGGATACGTCTACGAAGCCGGATAGTTGGATAAGGCCTTTTGGATCGAAACCTAAATCTTTTTGATTTACGAATCGCATTTGCTCCATGACAACCAGCGATGCTACGATAAACAAAATGCTGATGATTAATTGCAAGGTCACGGCCATGCGGCGTAACAAAAGGGGTTTGACTGTCTCTTTGGGAACGAGCGAGGTGGTTGCCGTATGGCTGAACTGTCCGAAGAATACTAATCCTGCACATTGGAGGATGAGGAATGTACCTATACCTACCCTGCGAAAAGAAACAGGAACCGGCCCATCTCCAAATCAATCTCCAGCCATCGGGCGAAAAGCGGCTTGACTTGGACTATGAAGATCAAGGTACCAACAAGGATGCAAGTACGGAACAGCCTAGTTCGACAGACATTTGTTCGATCAATTGCTTTCTCGTAGCGCCGTTGACCGTCCGTAAACGCCATTCCCGCACACGTTGCCGAAAGAGATCCATATAGGAATCAAAAAATTGAAGAGGGCGGCAAACAATAATAGGGCACCAGATACGACAAACAAGCCGATGAAATTTAAGGTAAAGGGTGTATCCTCATTCAGATGGTGACGGATCTCACGGATGGGGAGTGTTCGCAACTCGATCTCCTTGTTCACCCCGATACGTTTAGGTAGCTCTTTTAGTTGATTGGCAAAGGCTTTTGGGTCTGCGCTTGGATGGAGTTTCACGTATAAGTCCATTACGAAGAAGCTCCATTGCGCCTCCGGAGGTAACTGGGAGAAATGCTGTATCATGTTATGGTTGATGATTGCGTCGAACGGTAGATTAGTATGGGTTGGTGGGTCTTTCACCACAGCCGTGACGATGTAGGGAGGTAAGGAGGCTCTCATCAAGGTGTGTATCGGTTGCCCGATCGCCTTTTCCGCGTCGCCAAATAGACGGACCGCCGTACGTTCGCTCAAGATCATGTTGTTTACGATTTGTAGCGGATGATTCATTTCTCCACAAACGAAAGATTGCGGGGATACCTCTAGGAACGTGCTGTCTGTATAAAGCATATTCATTTGGATATAAGGAGTCGCTTGGGTTCGGCAGTTTTCGGTTGAAAGCATAAGCGTGGTGGAGGCTTCGATAGCTGGGACTTGCTCTCGTAAGCTATTCTCGATACCTTTCGAGGCTCCTTTGTTCACTTTCCCGGATTGTTTCTCTACGCTATAGACACGGTAGATGGATTCGGAATCCTTGTAGAAAGAATCGTAAGTGGTCTCATGATCCATCCAATAGAGTATGGGCACGAAACAGACGAGGGCGAAAGCCAGCCCTAGGATACTGATGGAGGCGCTGACTTTATACTTCCAGATGTTTTTGAAGGCAATGACACAGTAATGTATTAACATGGCAATTCCGTTTTTTGATGATATCGCTGATGACTCAATTTCGCTGAATCCGACTCAAATATTATGCCATAAATGTAACGTATTAGAAAATAGAATTATAGAAAAATCTGTATTTCTTCATGTAGTGCGATAGCGTACATTTTTTGTGCGATAATGCACGTACAAGCTGTCTTTATTCCCTTTATCTTTGTCCGTATGGAAGAAAAGGGGAAAATATTGATCATCGACGATAATAAGGATGTGTTGTTCGCATTGAACTTACTGTTGGAGCCGTACATGCAAAAGGTCAAGGTAACGACACAACCGGCACGTATCGAGTATTTCATGCGGACGTTCCAACCGGACGTGGTCTTGCTGGATATGAATTTCCATCGGGATGCCGTGAGCGGGCAGGAGGGTTTTGAGTATTTGGGACAAATCTTGGAGATCGATCCGCAGGCGGTCGTGATCTTCATGACGGCCTATTCGGATATAGAGAAAGCGGTCAAGGCCATTAAGGTTGGCGCTACCGATTTCATCTCCAAGCCGTGGGAAACGGAGAAGTTGCTGGCTACCCTCTCGTCGGGCATTCGATTGAGCCATTCCCGTAAGGAGGTAGGACGTTGCGAGAGCAAATGAAAGCCATGAAGGAGGACGACACATTGCCGGAATTGATCGGTGAGTCGCCGGCTATGCTGAAGGTAAAAGACACGATCTACAAACTTGTGGAGACCGACGCGAATATATTGATTACCGGTGAGAGCGGTACCGGAAAAGATCTGGTTGCCCGTTTGTTGAGGCATTACTCGCCCGGCGTGACGATGCTTTCGTGACGATCGACTTGGGAAGTATCCCGGAACAATTATTTGAGAGTGAGTTGTTCGGCTATGAGAAAGGTGCCTTCACGGATGCCCGAAGATCCAAGCCGGGACGTATGGAGATGGCTTCCGGCGGTACGCTCTTTCTGGACGAGATCGGTAACCTGTCCTTGCCGATGCAATCTAAATTGCTGACAGCTATAGAGAAACGTCATATCACCCGTTTGGGAGCGGTGGAACCGATCTCGATCGATGTTCATTTGATCTGCGCCACCAACGCCAATCTGCGTCAGCTGGTGGGCGAGGGGAGTTTCCGGCAAGACTTGCTCTATCGGATCAATACCATAGAGATAGCCATACCACGCTGCGTGAGCGGGGAGAGGATATCTTGATGCTGGCCGATCATTCCAGAGGCTGTATAGCCGGAAATACAAGAAAACGATCAAAGGGTTGAGCCGGGAGGCGGGGAGTAAGCTGATGAAATACCCTTGGCCCGGTAATGTCCGGGAGTTGCAGCATGTTTTGGAGCGAGCCGTGATCTTGAACGAGGGTACGGTGCTGAGACCGGATGATTTCCCTCTCTATACAGCCTCTTACGAGCGGAAGAAGGAGCTGGACCCTGATTTGAATCTAGAGCAAGCCGAGCGGAAAATCATCGAGCGAGCCTTGCGGCAAAGCAATGGTAATATGAGCTATGCCGCCGAGCTATTGGGTATCACCCGTTTTTCCTTGTATCGTAAAATAGAGAAGTTCGGCTTATGAGATCGTATGCGTTCACGGTCATCTCGCACATCGTAGGCATCGTCTTGTCTACGGGACTCCTGTTCTATTGCGTGCATGAGGAGATTATCTTTTGTCCTACTTTTTGCGGGATCGCGATCTTGTATTTCTCGATTCATCTTTATTTCATACAGATGCGGCAGGTGAAGTATTGGCGTTATGTGGTGGATTGCTTGCGGCAGCAAGACTTGATCCAGATCGTTCGTTCACCTTACGAGGATAAGGTGATGCGGGAGTTGGCGGACGATTTGTCCGCAGCCCTGCGATCCTTGCGTGGCCGATTGATGGACGAGGAGGTGAGGCGGCAGTATTTTGAGAGCCTGTTGAATAAGGTGGATACAGCCGTACTTGTTACCGACAAGGAAGGGGCTATTGAATGGAAGAACCGGACCGCCGACGCGTTGCTGGATACGAGGTGTCGGTTACCCAATGAGTTTTTGGAGGCTATCAAGGCGGGGAAGACGGTGGTGCGTTACGGAAAACCATCCGTTCCGCAAGATTGGGCGATCGATGCCACTCGTATCGACTTGCGAGGTTGCGAGCGTTGGATCGTCAGCTTGAAGAACATCCATTCTACCTTGGAGCGGAATGAGATGGAGGCTTGGCAGAAATTGATCCGTGTCTTGACGCACGAGATCATGAACTCCATCACACCCGTTATCTCGTTGTCCGAGACCTTGAGCAAACGTTGCAAAGCAGATCCGGATGATGTCCGGAATCGTTCGTATATCCAGCATGGGGTAAATGTCATCCATCGCCGGAGTAAAGGGTTGCTGGATTTCGTTGAGAATTACCGGAGATTGACCCGGATCGCCTCTCCGGTAAAGACCCGTATCTTAGTGAAAGATTTCTTTTCGGATTTAAGGCGTTTGTGCCTGAGCCTTCTATCCGTTTCCGCTTGCCGGACGAGCCTCTGGAATGGTTCGCGGATCGGGCGCAGATGGAGCAGGTCTTCTTGAACTTAGTGAAGAATGCTTGTGAGGCTTGTGCGGAAAAGTCAAACCCCGAGATTATCGTGCGGCTCAGCGGGAGGGAAACGAACTTGTCTTTACCGTGCGAGACAACGGTATCGGTGTCTTACCCGAGGTTATCGACCGGGTTTTTGTACCTTTCTTTACCACCAAGCCCTCCGGCTCGGGTATCGGTTTAAGCATCTGTAAGCAAATAATCACCTTGCATGGCGGCCATATCTCGGTAGAATCCGAGAATGGAAAGGGTAGCTGTTTCTTTTTGTACTTTAATTGATTATCAGCCTATTGCAGTTTTTCTAAATTTCTTATACGGAAAACTTTAGTTTCTTCAAGGAAAAACTTTCGTTTCTATATAGGGAAACAAAAGTTTCTTACTGAGGAAACTTTTGTTTTATTAGGAGAAAACTCAGGCTGCTATTATAGGAGATTCGTGATAGGATTCATGAGACGGAAAGTTGTTGTCTGTTTTTAGTGCGCTTACCCTGTAAAATACATACCTTCGCGGATATATTTAATTGATTTTCTATGAAATGGTATCTATGGGGGGCAGTTGTCCTGCTTTATTCCCTGTTTGGAAGCGCTTGTTCTACGGAATGGAGGTATGATTTGTCGGCTTATGGTTTATCCCCGGTCGAGAATGTGGATAATGCGCCCGCTATGGCGAGGGCATTGGAGCAGATACGGGAGAAATGCGAGGAAAACCAGACAATTGTGGTGACCTTGCCTAAGGGCCGCTATGAGTTTTATCCCGATAGCGCGGCGGAGCGTGTCTATTTCATCTCGAATCATGATCAAATGAATCCGAAGAAAGTAGGCTTGCCTTTCGAGGGGATGAAGAATATGGTGTTCGACGGGCAAGGTTCGGAGTTAATCTTCCACGGCAGGATGTTGCCGGTCTCTTTGCTGGATTCGAGGAATTGTGTCTTGAAAAACTTTAGTATAGACTTCAAGCACCCTCAGATTTCACAGGTAAAAGTGGTGGAGAACGATACGGTGAATGGTGGGATCACTTTCGAGGTGGCTCCGTGGGTACACTATGAGATACGGGATAGCGTGTTTGTAGCGAAGGGAGAAGGCTGGGAGTTGACTCCCGGTTCCGGTATCGCCTTCGAGGGAGATACACGTCATTTGGTGTATAATACAAGCGATATCCCGGTAGGCGTGCGGGGCTTGATCGAGGTTTCTCCAAGGCTGATAAAGTCTCCCCGTTGGAAAGACAACCGTTTGGTGCCCGGTACGGTGATCGCCATGCGTTCTTGGGAACGCCCGGCTCCCGGTGTCTTCCTGTATCATGACGTGAATACGACTCTGGAGAATATCAAGGTTCATTATGCCGAGGGAATGGGCCTCTTGGCGCAAATGAGCGAGAATATCACGCTGGATGGTTTCTCCGTTTGCTTGAAAGGGGCGGACGATCCGCGGTATTTCACGACACAGGCGGACGCTACCCATTTCTCGGCCTGCAAGGGAGCGATCATCTCCAAGAATGGTTTGTACGAAGGGATGATGGACGACGCTATCAATGTGCATGGAACTTACCTGAAAGTGGTGAGACGAGTGAATGACTCTACCTTGGTAGGCCGGTATATGCACCCGCAATCGTATGGTTTCGAATGGGGAAGGGTAGGGGATTCCGTGCAGTTCATCCATTCGAGCACCATGGAATTGATAGGGGCGAGAAACCGGATTACCGCTATCAAGGCGGTAGATCAACCGGATTACCGAGGGGCGAAGGAGTTCGAGATCCGGTTTGAGAATACGGTGAATCCTTCGATCCATGAGGGAAGCGGTTTCGGCATAGAGAATCTGGAGTGGACACCGACGGTCCTATTCTCGGATAACTTAATCCGTAATAACCGTGCCCGCGGTTCCTTGTTCAGCACGCCTCGGCAAACGGTCGTAGAGAATAATGTTTTCGATCATACCTCGGGGACGGCGATCCTGCTGTGCGGTGATTGCAACGGCTGGTTCGAGACCGGCGCTTGCCGGAACGTGTTGATCCGTAAGAATAAGTTCATCAACTCCTTGACGAATATGTTCCAATTTACGAACGCTATTATCTCTATTTATCCCGAAATCCCGGATTTAGCGTCGCAAAGGAAATATTTCCATAGTGATATCGTGATCGACGCGAATGAGTTTATCACGTTCGACAGACCTTTGGTATACGCCAAGTCCGTGGACGGGTTGGTGTTCACGAATAATATTGTCAAACAAAATAAGGAATATCCGGCTTTCCATTGGAATAACTATCGTTTCTATTTCCAGCGGGTGATCCATTCGAGAATTGAGAAAAACTATTTTGATGAAGGATTTATCCGGGAGAGAGATGTCTTAGAGGAAAATAACTGATATGATACATAGAAAATTAGTGGTCTTGGCAAGCCTTTTGGTAGGCTTCGTAAACATTGCGTTGGCCGGCGTTGGTGATCTCGATACGTTAAACGTACGTTCTCAAGCCCCTGTCAAGGAGAGAATGCCTGTCATCGCCTATAAGTTTAACCCGAAAAGCTTGATTCTTCCGGCCTCATTGATAACGGTGGGAGCCGTAGGCACGGCGATCGACGGGATGAATGACTTTCACCTGTTTTCACGGAAAGATTCCGTGAAGCAAATCCATATCGACAATTATTTGGAGTGGGGAATGCTCGGTTGGGTATTTGTCTGCGACCTTATGGGAAAAGAGAAGCATAACTGGGTGGACCAACTTTGCTTGGTTGCTTTAGCGGAGGGGATGAACGGATTGATGGTGCATGGACTGAAGAACTGGGTAAATGAGCCTCGCCCGGATGGGGCGCCTTATTCGTTTCCTTCCGGACATACCTCGAATGCTTTCTTAGGGGCGCATATGGCTTATAAGGAATTTAAGGATAGCTCACCTATACTCGCTTACTCGGGTTATGCGATAGCGGCGTTCGTGGCGGGTTCCCGCCTATATAATAACAGGCATTGGGTAGCGGATGTAGTGGCTGGTGCCGGCTTCGGTATCTTGTCGGTTGAGTTATCGTATCTGATCTATTTCCCGATTCGTAACGCTATCGCCCGGCGGATCAATCGAAATGTGAAGAACTGCCCGATCGTGGCCGCTCCGGTATTCAGTTCGAATATGGCGGGATTCTATCTGACTTATCAATTTTAATGCGTCTTATGAATAAAGCGCATACCGGCTTATAGAGACTGGTTGATGCGCAAAAGCTCCTCTATATGCGTGCGGTCATTGCTGAGGCGTGGGATCTTGTGTTGGCCGCCTAATTTACCTTTCTGCTTGAGCCATTCATAGAAAGCACCGTCGTGGGCGATAACGATTTCCAGCGGTTGAAGGGAGATCTCTTTATACCGCTTCGCCTCATAGTCCGAGTTCAGCTTTTGTAAGTTCTGATCTAATAAAGTGGCGAATTCATCGAGAGATTCCGGTTTCTTGTCAAACTCGATAAACCATTGGTGCCGTCCTTTTGCCTTATCCAGCATAAAGAGTGGGGCGGCGGTATATTCTTTTACTTTCGCCCCGGTTCGTAGGCAAGTCATGGCGATCGCCTTATCAGCGTTATCCACCATTAGCTCCTCGCCGAAGGCGTTGATAAAGTGCTTGGTACGTCCGGAGATAACGAATTTATGAGGAAATAACGAGGTGAAACGTACCGTATCCCCGATCTGATAGCGCCATAATCCTCCCGAGGTCGTGATCACCATCGCGTAGTTTTTCCCGGTCTCTACCGATTCCAGCGGCAACACGGTCGGATGGGCGCTACCCACCTCGTTCATCGGGATGAACTCATAGAAAATACCGTAATCCGGCATCATAAGCAAACTGGGGTCTGCCGGATCGTCTTGCAGCCCGAAGAAGCCCTCGGATGCGTTATAGGTCTCCATATAATGCATCTTATTCGATGGAATCAAGGTTTTATATTGCTCCCGGTAAGGCTCGAAACTGATTCCCCCATGGAAGAAGACCTCCAGATTAGGCCATACGTCCGTAAGATATTCCTTACCCGTTTTTTTCAATACGGCCTTGATCAAGACCAACATCCAAGAAGGAACACCGGATAGGCTGTTTACATCCTTATTCCAAGTGTTCTCCACGATCGCCTTGATCTTGCTTTCCCATTCATCCATTAGGATAATGGGTTTCTTGGGGATGCGTATTAAATTGACGAGCGGATTGAGATTTTGAAGTAATACGGCGGATAAGTCGCTTGATGAGCCTCGGAGTTTAGCGGGGAAGGGCTATGGCTACCGCCCAATATCAAGCCTTTCTTGGAGAAGAAACGGCTTTCCGGGTTGTTCCGCAGATAGATGGCTACGCAATCAAAGCCGCCTTTATAGTGGCAACCCTTTAATATCTCGGGGGTGACGGGCAGGAATTTACTTTTGTCGTTCGTGGTCCCGCTACTCTTAGCGTACCACCGCACCACCGAAGGCCAGAGAATATTCCTTTCTCCGTTTATCATTCGGGTGACATACGGCTTTATCTCGTCATAAGTCTGTAAGGGAAGACGTTGGCAGAAGTCAGAATAAGAGCGAATGCTTTTATAATCATATTTGAGTCCCCATTCCGTCTTGCGTGCCGTCGAAAGCAGAGCATGCAGCTGTTTGCGCTGGATATGGTCTATATCCTGCCCAAATCGTCCGATCTCCGTTTGTCGATGGCGGAAAAGGAGCGAAATCGTCTGTGTTAAAATATCCATGCTCTTTTTATTTGTTCGAGTGCAAATGTAGGCATTCTCTTTTTATTTATATCTTTGCTAGGTACTAAATTAACGTTACGATGAAAATAGGGATTCTCTCATCGGGTGGCGATTGCCCCGGTATCAACGCTACGATCCGTGGTGTTGGCAAGACCGCTATCATGCATTACGGCATGGAAGTGATAGGTATTCATAGCGGTTTTATAGGTCTTTTGAATAAAGACGTCCAAGTTTTCGATGAACGGAGCTTATCCGGCATATTAAATTTAGGGGGAACCATTTTAGGAACGTCCAGAGAGAAGCCTTTCCGTAAGCTCTTGGCCTCGGGAGATTCGGAAAGCCGGAGATCATTAAGAAAAATTATGAGGAGCTGGGGCTGGACTGCTTGGTTTGTATCGGAGGAAACGGTACGCAGAAGACGGCCAATCTGTTATCTCAGATCGGATTGAACGTGATAGGCGTTCCCAAGACAATCGATAATGACATATGGGGTACGGATATTACGTTCGGTTTTAATACCGCCGTGAATATCGCCACGGAATCTATAGACCGTCTTCATTCTACGGCTAGTTCACATAAGCGGGTGATGGTCGTGGAGGTGATGGGCCATCATGCCGGATGGATCGCCTTGTATGCCGGGATGGCTGGAGGTGCGACGTGATCTTACTTCCGGAATTGGGATACGATATCGATAAGGTGAACGAGGCGATCTTGGATCGGGCTCGCAGGGGCAAACCTTATTCCATCGTTGTAGTAGCCGAGGGTATCGAGACTCCGGATAAAAAGCGTCCTTCTGATTATATTACCCGGGCTATCGAGGCGGGAACGGGTATCGAGACCCGGGATACCGTATTGGGATACACCCAACGGGGTGGAAACCCCTCTCCGTTCGACCGTAACCTTGCTACCCGCTTGGGAGGCCATGCCACGGAACTGATCGCTACTGGTGAATTCGGACGTATGGTTTGTATGAAAGGAGACACGGTGGAATCCATTCCCTTGTCGGAAGTAGCGGGAAAACTAAAATTGGTGACACCGGACCATGATTTGATCGTGCAAGGGAAACGGATGGGCGTGACATTCGGGAAATAAAATAAAAAAGGTTGTGCGTTCTCTGACACACAACCTTTTTTACTTTATACTAGTAGGCGACCGTTTATTTCTTAATACCTTGAACGGTTTGGCTCCCCTTTTCGGTAGTCAAGCGGAAGATATACATTCCAGTGGCAAAATCACCCGTGCTGAGACTGCTTCCCGGTTGCGGATGCTACGTATCAACTTTCCATCGGCCCTGTAGATCTCAAGCGATTTCAGTTGTTGATAATTCTGGATCTGTACTTCATTCGAGAAGATACGTGGTTGAATGTCTACTTCTTCGCCTGTTGGCTTCAGTTCGTTACCTACGCTCGTTTCCGGAATTACCGTAGCCGGAGCGCTCTCGTCGGTACCATAAAGTGCCGTTACTTGGAGCAGAGGGGTACTTGTTGCCAGATTTTTCACCGTATAATTCCGTTGAGAAACAGGTAATGTCGTCAGTTCCCGAGTATCTTGATATACCTTATAACCGGTCAGCTCCGGAAAAGCCGTAATCAACTCTGCTTCTTGCGCATCGGAGGCGATAGCCAGTTTCCGGAATGATAATCGGCCCGTTCTCATGGGTTGCGGTTTCTCCGAGAAAGTGCTCGTGGAGAATACGGAACTTGAGGGGAGCTCACCTTCTTCCGCGCTTATTACGATCGATAACACAACATTGGCATCTAGCTCATCATCTGAGAATGTTTCCCATTTTTTTCCGTCCAAAGAATATAAATTCCCTTTTCCATCGACTGCGGGGCCTTCATCGGAACATGCCGGGTATGTGTTATTGGCATAGCTTATCACATGAATGGCTACCAGTAAATCCTGCTTCGCGTCGATTACGAATGGTGTTTTAAGTGTGACCGAATTTATTTTACCTGATTTCAGTTGAGTGAAACTCTCTTCATACTCCCGGTTTCCCTGTTTGATATAGACTCCATAGGTGACTCCTTCCTGCGGATAGAAATTAACCTTCCGGATCGTTTTTTTATGCACCGGTTGTAGATCTTTCGTATCCCATTTCTGAGCGAAATAGAATGGATCTCCTCCGAGACCGAACTGTTGATAACGATCTTGTGATCCCCAACCAGCTATTTTTTCGAGGACTGGGGCATTCCATGTCAGTTGAATCTCACCCGTGGAGATCTGTTTGTATTTCAAATCAGTCGGACTTTCATACTCGTTTCCGATCGTTTTCCCATCCTGCGTCATTCCCTGCAACGAGGTGACGCCCGTTCCGAGTGGATCTAGCCAGACATCCATCCGGGCTGTATCATTATCACTGTATTTATTCCAGTGATAATACAATTTACCGTATAAATTCAATCCTTCGGGCAGTTCGCAACTGGAGCTTCCACCGCTCAGCGTACCTATAATCAAACCTTTGCTATTAAATAAAGGCGAGCCGGAAGAACCTCCCTCGGTCACCCCGTGTCCGTTTGGCGTGGCATCGAAAGTCGCGTTCCAATGAGCGTTTGTGGCCCCGGTTTTCCCAACATCACTATTACGCCATGTAATCGATTCTGTCGGATAATTTCCATAGGTGGAGATTTTCATATAATCGCCGGAAGGATGATGGATGCCTACGCCCGAGAGTGAAAGCATATTTGAACGATCCCATCCGTTAAAGAATACATTATAATCGTCGGGGATCTCGTCGTTAAGCAACAGCAACAGTCCGTCGGAACCGTTTTCGACAGGGGTAGAGGCTTTCCGTGTACATCCTACCATGGTTTTTATCGGATAAATGGGTGACTCATTATCGCAGCCCACATGTTCTTGGTGGAAATAAAACAACCAGACCGCTAATTCCTCGGGAGTAACCGTCTGTTCGCCCAGTATATCTTGCGAACAATGGAAGGCGGATAATACATAAGGCTTTTTGTCATGGGCCGTATTATTTACCAGAGAAGCCGTACAAATATAGCTTCCTCCTTCTCCCTCTTTATTACGGATGTATTGAATCATTTGTATCACCCCCTTCTTTTGCTCCTGCCAATCGGCTCCCTCCTCGCAATTGATATTCACTTCGCAAGCTCCTGAAAAGTCGGCTCCCGGCGCTTCCTGTACTTCTGGCATGATCGCTTCAAGATGATTATACCCCGTAACCGACCTCCCGGATGCGTAGTCGAGGTGTCTCGCCGGATGGTGCAGGTACATATTCGAGGATCACTTCATCGCCTGCTACGGCTTGGGTTGCGAACGGTCCGTTTTTAGGATGCGTACGATGCGTATAGGCACCCAATACTTGGGTTTTCGCTGCGTTATACAGGTATAACCGGGCACCTTTGGGTATATAAAAATCGGAGTAATACAGGATCAAGGCGATCGCTCCTTTCGCTTGAAGGTGAAGTTGCCATATTTGGCTACCGTCGGGTAGTGAAATCCAATCGCCGCTATCGGCGATGTCGAAGCTGGTTGGGATCGACTTGGCTACACGCAACGGAGCGCTTGGCTGACCCTCCACGCATCGACCGCCTTGAGGTCTTCCACACTGAAATTCACTGGAACTTGTTCTGCTAGCTTTTCACTTCGAAGTGAACCTGCGAATTGAAAGCTGGGGGGGAGTCCTCCTTCGCTGATCTGCGCCAACGAACTTGAAATCGAGAAATAGCCGATATATAATATGCTGGTTATTAATATTCGGAGAAATTTACTGTACTGTTTTTTCATACATACAACTTTATATGAGCTTATTCTTATATAACTAAAAACTTGGGTATATCAAACGATATACCCAAGTTCTGCTATTTATCATACAGTTTCTTCCTCTGGGAGGTCAGAAAACTCTTTTTCATCGGTTAGTTCACCAGTCTTCTTTTTCTTTGTGGCAGAGATACGTTGCTGGAGTTCTTTGTCTGTCCGCAATCTTTTGACCGCCATTTTAGAAGCCGCTTGCTGGGATTCTTTTTGGAGTAACCGATACCTATGCCAATTTGCTCGCCGAGCAATTTAATCGCGCTTTGGAATACAGGATTTCCATCATGATCTGTAAAAGACTCTATTAGATCGAACGAGATCGATATTTTGTTCTTTTGGCTCCATTCAATCAAGTTTGACTTGAAATTTATCTCTTTCCGGACGAGTGTATCTACATCGATATACTTTTCTATCATCACGTCACGGATAAACTTATAACAAACGTCATAACCTTGATCCAGATAAATAGCGCCGATCAAAGCCTCGAGCGCATTACCATACATATGATTGTTATGAGAGTTTATCTTGGTTGAATAGACTACCATTTGATCGAGGCCGAGTTGTACGGCGACCTTATTCATCGTTTCCCGTTGTACGATCTTGGAGCGTGTGTTTGTCAAAAAGCCTTCCCGCTTATTCGGGTAGCGCTTATAGACAATATCGGCGACCGCCGCATCCAAAATGCCATCTCCTAAAAATTCAAGACGCTCATTGTTAAGCCATTTACCATCACCCGTCTCTACTGATGATGATTTATGCAACAAGGCCTGCTCGTAAATCTGGAGATTATCCGGATAAAAACCTAGAATCTTTGATAAAGACAAATAAGGCTCCCTACCTTTATTATGCAGGAGCCTTATTCTTTTATGTAGCTGTTTGTATAGCTTTCTAAACACGTTATTTCACGAATTTTTTAACAATGGCGCAAGCGTTGTGTCCACCGAAACCAAACGTATTCGATAAAGCGGCTTTCACTTCTCTCTTTTGAGCCTTATTGAATGTGAAATTCAGTTTATAATCTATTTCAGGATCATCGTCGCCTTCCGCATGGTTAATGGTCGGCGGGATAATACCATCGTTTATAGCCATAATACACAGGATCGCCTCTACCGCTCCGGCAGCACCAAGCAAGTGACCGGTCATTGACTTTGTGGAACTGATATTCAGTTGATAAGCATGTTCTCCGAACACATCTTTGATCGCCTTAACCTCTGAGATATCGCCTACGGGAGTCGATGTTCCATGAACATTGATGTAATCAATATCTTCCGGAGTCATTCCCGCGTCTTCCAATGCGTTGCGCATAACCAGCTTCGCTCCTAAACCATCCGGATGAGAAGCGGTCAAGTGATAAGCATCGGCAGACATTCCGGTTCCTGCGATCTCGCAATATATTTTAGCGCCACGAGCCAATGCGTGCTCCATTTCTTCCAATACCAAGCAAGCTCCACCTTCACCCATCACGAATCCGTCACGGCTAGCGCTGAACGGGCGAGATGCGGTCTCGGGAGAATCATTACGTGTCGATAACGCATTCATGGAGTTGAATCCACCTACACCCGATTCAGAAACAGCAGCTTCCGCTCCACCGGTGATGATGACGTTAGCCTTGCCTAAACGGATATAATTGAATGCGTCACTGATAGCGTTTGTAGAAGATGCACAAGCTGAGACGGTCGCAAAGTTCGGGCCGTGGAATCCATAAAGCATGGAAATATGTCCAGCCGCGATATCCGAGATCATTTTCGGGATGAAGAACGGGTTAAACTTCGGACCGATCGTATCCTTGATCTTCGCATAACTCAATACTTCCTCGTCAAATGTCTTGATACCACCGATACCTGAAGCGAAAATAACGCCAATACGGTTCTTATCTTCGTTATCCAAGTCCATTGCCGCGTCCTCGATCGCTTGTTTCGCCGCGTCGATCGCGAATAAGCTATAACGATCACACTTGCGGGCTTCCTTACGATCCATAACTTTCAACGGATCGAAGCCTTTAACTTCGCATGCAAATTGTGTCTTGAATTTGGATGCATCAAACTGAGTAATAGGTCCAGCGCCACTTTTTCCATTGATAATACCTTCCCATGTTTCGGGGAGGGTATTACCAAGAGGAGTAATAGCTCCAAGACCTGTTACTACAACTCTTTTTAATTCCATACCTTTAGTTAAAAGGATTGATTACTTCGCGTTAGCCTCGATGTAAGCGATAGCGTCACCTACAGTTGTAATCTTTTCTGCTTGATCGTCAGGAATTGAGATACCGAATTCTTTTTCGAATTCCATAATCAATTCTACAGTGTCAAGAGAGTCTGCTCCTAAATCGTTAGTAAAGCTTGCTTCGTTTGTAACTTCTGTTTCTTCAACACTTAACTTGTCAACGATGATAGCTTTTACTCTTTCAGCAACTTCAGACATAACTTTTTCAATTTAGATTAATAAATACGAATATACTTTTTAAATTTGCAGTGCAAAGAAAAGAATTTTTTATGTTACAAAGCAAATTTAATAAGCTAAAAATGCGGAAAACTGCACATTTTTTCTTTTCTTGTGCATTTAAACATCTAAAAATATGAAAAACATAGCGATTTTTGCTTCCGGATCTGGTACGAATGCCGAGAACATCGCCCGATATTTTGCTAACAGTGAAAACGTTAATGTTGCGGTTGTTTTATCAAATAATCGTAATGTTGGCGTGCATGGGCGGGTAAACAAATTGGGAGTGCCTTCTTTCGTGTTTTCACGGGAGGAATTTATTGCCGGTGTGCCGATCTTGGAAAAGTTGGCGGAATATGATGTCTGCCTTATCGTGTTGGCCGGTTTTATGAATAAGATCTCAGACGTGATTCTTCAGGCTTTTCCCGGTAAGATCGTGAACATCCATCCCGCGTTACTCCCTAAATATGGCGGCAAGGGGATGTATGGCATGCATGTGCATGAGGCGGTCGTGAAGGCTGGTGAGCGGGAGTCGGGTATTACTATACATTATATTAATGAGCATTATGATGAGGGCGCTATCATCTTCCAGGCTTCTTGTCCGGTATTACCTTCGGATACGCCGGAGGAGGTAGCCTCGAAAGTGCATGCCCTGGAGTATGCGCATTATCCTCATGTGATCGAAAGTTTATTGTAAGGCTTTTTTGTCATTAGCTACTTGAAAACCTAGTTTCTGGAGTACGGCGAATTCTTCCGGGTCAGCTTTGATCGCTTGGTAAGCATGGAACTCACGGGGATGGTCATACGCTGCCTAAATCGCTCGAAATGATGAGGATTCGCTCTTAGTGCTTGGTCGATTACTTCTGGGTTGAAACTTCTCAAGATGGCTTCTTCCACCCGGTGCTCCTTGAATTGTCCCAAGTCGATGAACGGGTTGGTTGGGGCAGGTGGAATGACTTCCTTGATCTTTTCGATACGGATACCGAAAAAGCATCCTATATTCTCTAGGCACATTCGTGTCCCGTTCGCCTTCCCGTCGGCGGAGAAACCGGCTATATGAGGAGTGGCGATCGTGGCTTCCGACAGTAATTCCCGGTCGATATCCGGTTCGTTCTCCCAGCAATCAATGATCAGTTCGCTGACCTTGCCGGTTCGTTTGGCCTGCAATAAGGCCTGCGTATCATGTACGGCACCCCGGCAACTGTTGATAAACCATGGTTTCGTTCCAATCTGTCGAAAAAAAGCATGATCGGCGAGATGGCGGGTGGCGAAACGTCCCTCTTTGGTCAACGGCACATGCAAGGTTATGATATCCGCCTCTTTCGCGATCGTGTCCAAGGATACGAATCCATCCTCACCTTCCTGCTCGGCACGGGGCGGGTCATTGCGAAGCACACGCATCCCCATGGCCTCGCATAGCATCTCCACGATACTCCCTACATGGCCTACGCCAACGATACCGATAGTCTTCCCTGCTAGTCTCTCTCCTTTGCGGAGGGCGACGGCTACCAAAGAGGATAATACATATTGCCCCACGGAAGCGGCGTTGCAACCCGGGGCGTTCTTCCACGTGATCCCTGTCTTCTCGCAATAATGGATATCGATATGGTCGTACCCGATCGTGGCTGTCGTGATGAGGCGAACCCGGCTACCTTCCAATAGCTCGCGTGTACATTTATCTATGCTACGTACGATCAAGGCATCCGCATCTTTTATGTTCGTGGGAGTAAACTCTTTGGAGTCAAGGTAGGATACGTCCGCTATCGGCTCCAAGATCCCTTTTAGGTAAGGAACCGTGTTATCTGCTATTATTTTCATCTTATCAGCTTGATTATCGTTACGCGATATTAAGTAAAAAACAGGGGATATACAAGTGATGATGGCTTCTTGTCGATTTCTATATGCGCTTTTGTTCTCAGCCGAAAGATTCGGGAAAACACGTACGAGTTTCATCCAAAACACGTACGACTTTTTGAAAAAACATGTACGTGTTTTGACGGAAAGATTCTCGTGTTTTTTGACGCTGATTCTTAGCTTCTTACGTGCGCAGTTCATGAGTAGGCTTATTGTATGGAATTAAAGCTTCTCGCTTAACTAAGAACGGATAGATTAATGGAAGAGCCGTGCAGTACTTATCTTAGCTTGTGCCGGTTGAAATGCGGCCCTGCCTTGAACAAAAAGAAAAACGTAGACAATACCGTAAGGCAAGCGCCGGACAGGTAGGCGTAGTTGAAGCCACCCAGCTCTTGTGCGATACTGCCCCCGGCCATCAACCCGATACCGATACCTACATCCCAACTAGTTAGATATGTAGACGTGGCCGTACCCCGCTGGTTATTGGGTGCCAGATTCACGAAAAGCGTGTTGAAAGCAGGGAACATGGTTCCGAACGCCACGCCTTGCGAGAGGGCTATACCTATGTAGAGATAAGAGGAAAATACCGGATTCCAATGCATCAACTCCTTGAGCGCCGCAAGAAGAAAGAATGTGGCCGCCGCCAAATACATCCCGAGGGAGATAACAAGCGTGATCCGTCCTTTATCCACTTGCCGTCCGGAGAACAGGCGGGAGACAGCGAGTCCCACGGCCATAAAGGTGAAATAAAGTCCGGAGTTTACGCTGATCCCGATCTCAGCGGCGTACATCGCTACATAAGTGGTAGTCATACCATAAGGAATGGAGAGCAATAATAGGGAGATACCCGCCAAGTTCCCTTCACCAAGAAAAAGCGGTCTAGGGAGATCGGTTCTCGTTTGACCGGTTGCTTATAAGGAGTCTTGACCATATAGGCCATGATAAAACCAAGGCTTCCGGATAGCAACGAGCAGGAAAAGATCACGTCGTATGTGAAGTTCCCTTGCATGAACAGACCGATCATCGGCGAAACTCATGGCGATGTTATTGGCTAGGCCGTAATAGCCAATACCTTCCCCACGGCGGGAGGAGGGCAAGATGTCGATCAGTATCGTATTTCCGGCCACCGTCACCATGCCGAAGGCGAAACCGTGTACGACGCGTAAGGCGATAAAGAGGGTAAGCGCCGTGGCTACCATGTATCCGCCAAATATGGCGGTGAAAATGAAATAAGCCACCAGATATAAGGGACGGCGGGCGAAAGTATCCAGCAAATATCCGGCGAACGGACGGATACAGAGCGCCGCTAGCGTATAGCACGACAAGATAAACCCGATCATAGACTTCCCGATCATGAATTCTTCCTTCAGATAAAAAGGTAAGATCGGCAGGATTAGATAGAAAGCGAAAAAAAGCAGGAAATTCGCCGCTAGTATATAGCAAAAGCTGGGTGTGACGATCTTATCATTATTCATAGAGACGTGTCGTTTATAAATGACGCGAAATTAGATGAATTTATTGAATAAAAGGGCTTAAAGTAAGTTTTTTGTACGGGATTGGGACCGATTGCCGCAAATAGTTAATTTAATTCACATGTAAGGCTTTTTTATACTCGGTAGGCGTCATCCCGATCTTATTCTTGAAGAGGCGGTGTAAGGCACGTACGTTTCCCAATCCGGAATCGAGGGCGATGGCTTCTAGGTTGTAATAAGGATATTGTTTCATTAGGTGTATGGAGTGTTCCATGCGGAGGTTGCCGATATAGTTCGTGTAATTGTCTCCCGTATTGCTCTGTATCATCCGGGAAAAACGGTTTTTGTCCATGTGGAGCCGTTTTAGTACGTCCTCACGGGTAAGATCTGATTTTAGATAGAGTTTCTCCTTATGCATTATTTCTTCCAACAGGATGAAAGAATCTTGGTCGATTGGTTGATCTGGGTCAGTTTGTGTCTTGCTATCTGATTTGGGAAGTTCTTCTTGGTGCGATAGTTCTGCCTCTTTGTCACGTTCCTTGATCGCCAATAGCTCATTCTTGTAGGCTAGGAGTTGGTTTACTTGGTTCACTGTGATCTTGTTCTTTCGCTTGATGACCTTGCTGTTCCGGTACGAGATCCAAAGCAAGAGAATAAGGAGGATTATGATGCCTAGAGAGGCTCCGAGAAATGTGTTGCGCTGCTTCAGCTCCATTTCCTGCTTGATGATCTTGGTTTCCTTTTCGTTCGTCTCATAGGCGATGGCAAGTTCCATGGCCGCGTTTTCCTTGTCGCGGGCATACAGTTCCTTTCGTATGTTGGAGAGGCGATCACTGTATTGGAGAGCTGTTTTATAGTCGCCCATTAAGGAATAGGTATTCTTTAGCTTCGCTAGCATCACCGTATAATCTTTATTGATGGTATCTTGCGCCGGAGTCAGTCTCTCCCGTTCCAAGGTATTATGGATCACTTGCTTATAATCATTTATTAATAGCAGGTAAGGTCCGCTCTCGTTCTTCCCTGCGGCTTTTGGGCGAATTTGGTGGTGAGGAACTTTTGGTAGTAACTGGCCGCTGCTTGTTCCTCTCCGATCAGTTGATACGCTTCGCAAAGGAAACTATATAAATAACCTAGGTGCATATCCACCCTTGTCTCTTGCATGTCGCCTGTTTGTTCCATCTTTTCCAGAAGTGCCTCTACTTCCTTTCCGGTATTTATTGCTTCTTCATTTTTCTCCTGGATCATGATGTTTCGTAGCTTCTCCATATAAAGTGAGATCAACGTACACTTTTCTTCCGGATCGGTGGTGCCTTGTAGCAGTTCAATCGCTTGGTCAAGTGTCTCGATAGCCTTGTCTTTTTGTGCCAGCTCGTTTTGTGCCCGTGAGATGGAGATCATAGAGGTAGCCTCGACGCTCTTATCGCGTTGGGAGCGTGCGATCCGTATCGCTATCGTTGCGTATTCTATGGCTTCGTTCTGGCGGGATAGCTCGATATAGCAATTACTTAGTATCTGGCAAACATTCATGTAGGCCGTGGAGTCGTTTTGCACGGAATCGGTGTGGAATGCGGCTAGAGCGTATTCCAGCGCTTTCTTCTCGTTTTTCAACCGGGCGTATGCCCGTGACCGGATGATATGTGCTTTGTATTCCGGTATGATCCGTAGGTTCTCGGCGCTATCGGCTAGGTTTATCGCTTTTTCGGGGGTTGCGATGATCTGATTGAATATGGATTGGTAAGATAATTTTTCTTGGGGGCGGTTATCTGCGGAAGGGTTTGCCGCTCTCAAGAGTACGATAGAAAAAAAGAATAAAGTTATATATGTTAGTTTCATTCATTTACTTTTTAGCGAACAAAAATATAAATTTTTCTTTGATTTATAAGTGTTTTTTGTGACGATTAGATATGAAAAGGGCCTAGTTTACCTCGAAATCCGGATTATATGTCACACTGTTTTTGGACTAAATGTCGTAAGGTAGCGGGGTTTCTTAATGAAAGTCCGCATTTAAAAGCCTTACTTTGTATCACAATAAGACAGATAAAATGGCGCATTTAAAATGTCGTGGCTGGCGTGATGAGACGAGCTTTACGTCTTAATTGAAATATAATGGAAAAGATGGTTAATATGAAGAGAAAATCTATTTTGTTATCGCTGCTTCTAGCGATTTTTGTGGTAGGAGGGATGTTTGCCCAAGAACCTACGTATTCCAAGATGTCTCCCTATACACGTATTCTTTTAGACAAATTAGCGAAGAAAGATACGGCGAACTCGTTGTTGAGGAGTTCTATCTCGGGAGATTATCTCTCGGCTTTCGTGAAGGTGGCGACGGATGAGGGATGGGCTTCCTTGGATTCGGCCGGGTGCCGTATCCGGACAAGGACGGGAGATATCGCTACGGTGTTGATCCCCCTGTCTGCCGTGGAGTCGGTGTCTGGGCTGGGTTGTATCCAATATGTATCAGCTCGCAGCCGATGAGGCCAGTATGGACTCGGCCCGTTACTACTCGGACGTGGCGGATGCCTATGCGGGGACTAAGCTTCCCCAGCCTTATACGGGGCAAGGGGGTCATCGTGGGTGTGGTCGATCAGGGATTAGATTTTACTCACCCGAATTTCTATGACAAGGAGGGTAAAGCGTATCGTATCAAACAAGTTTGGGACCAAACGAGTCCTTATAGTAAAGCGGAATACAGGACGGAAGAGGAACTGCTGGATGCGGCTTGCTCGTTTGATTCGGATGTAAATACGCATGGTACCCATGTCACGGGCATAGCTGCCGGAGGAGGGTTTGATACGCCCTACCAAGGTGTGGCCAACGAGAGTGATATGATCTTGGTGGCTACTACCATGCAGAATTCTGATATCGTAGACGGAGTGGACTATATATCAAGGAGAGCGAGAGACTGGGTAGACCTTGCGTGGTGAATCTTAGTTTAGGGGATGGTATTGGAGGACACGATGGTACTAATTTTATGGATATAATGTTGGACCGAATGGTCGGACCGGGAAAAATCATCACGGTTGCCATGGGAAATTCTAGGGACATGCCAGTATATACCGAACTGATGTCGCCTTCGGATACCTTGCGTACTTTTGTTGGCAGGTCTAATACGGGTCTTTCTTATGGACTGGTGGATATTTGGGCGGACGAGCCCGGGGAACCTTTTTCTGTTTGCCTGGATCTGTATGATAGAGAAAGCGATGAGATATTAAATTACTACCGGGTTTTTCGCCTTGGATACAATTGCCTAAGTCTTCTGTTTTTACTAGTGAGAGCATGGATGGTACGTTGGTGTATGAGGCGCGAATGGAATCTGAATTATATGTGTTTAATGGGAGATACCGTCTTTTTATTCAGTTCAATTATCCGGAAGGCACCAAAATGAAAAGATATTCTTACTTCATGTGGCGACAAATAACACGCCGGTCCGGGCTTGGGGCAACAATGGCGAGAGCTTATTTACGGACTTGGGAAAAGGGTATCCTTATACGGTCGGTACGGGAGATTTCACTGTCGGCTCTCCGGCATCGGCCAAAAACGTGATAGCTGTCGGGGCTTATGCCACTCGTATATGCCCGGTAAATGTAGATGGGGGTACCTCTTATTTGGCAGGTAATAGTTTGGGTGAGTTAACATCATTTTCAAGCGTAGGCCCTACGCTTGATAATCGCATGAAACCAGATATAACAGCACCCGGACTTTGGGTGGCATCCTCCTATAACTCATTCTATCTGGAGGGTGAGACCGGTGAAGGAGCCAAGGCATCACAGGCTCGCTATTCCACTTTCAATGGACATCGATATCCATGGGGGTATATGAGTGGAACCTCGATGGCTTGTCCTTTCGTGACTGGCAGTATCGCTCTCTGGTTACAGGCGAATCCTGCTTTATCCCCGGATGATATCAAGGATGTCTTCTCCCGTACGGCTGTTCAGGATAAACCGCTCTCTTATCCGAACAAGCAATGGGGATGGGGAAAGATAGACGTGTATAAAGGTCTGCTGGATATATTGGGAATCCCTACCTCTACGGAGAACGTATTCGAGGAGGCTCCGCAAGAGGCCGTGTCCGTATATGCTAGCGGTACGAAAGGAAGTTTCCATGTCCGTTGGGCGGAGGTCCCCGGTTCGTTCAGCATCCATGTACATGACGCTTCGGGCCGTCATCTGTATGGTGAGAAGGTAGATTCTCCAGCTCGGTGGATTACGCTGTTTCCTTGGGAAATGTCCAGCCCGGCGTTTATTTCATACGGATAGATACGGCAGAGGGTACGGTGGAGCGGAAGATACGCCTATAACCCGGACTCGTCTGGATCGTTTATAGCTGGTAGCGGATCGCTACCAGAAACTCCCGGGGACGGATACGTACCCATGAGGTATAGCTTTCCAACGATGCGTATTGCGTGTATGCGTAGGTACGTTTGTCGAACAGGTTTGTCGCCGTGGTGGTGATTTGCCAACGCCCGGATTTCCATGAGACCGAGAAGTCCGCGAAAACGGCGTTGACGGATTGGTCTTCATTCACGTCATTGTGATAATGATCTACGGAAAGGCTTGCCTCTATGGGTGAGAAAATGTAGGAGAGTTGTACTTGTTGGGTGACGTTCCATAAGGGCGCCAAACGGGTACGTTCTCCTATTTTATTTCCTCCGTACCGGATATCGGTTTGGTAGCTGGTCTCCCAATGGCGGTTGGGAGTCCAGATCACTTTGGGTTCTAGGCGCATGAGACGATATTGATAGGGAAGCCTTTGTCCCCCGCTGATTTGCTCGGCCTTGCTGATATTGAGGAGCACAAGGAACGAGGTCTTTAGCCCTAACTCGTAAAAGCCTTGGATAGCGTGCTTTTGACGGTATATCCGGAGCCGTGGTTGGACAGTGGTAAGGAGACTCGTTGTACCTGTCCGTTCTCTATACGTTGCTCGTATATACGATTGTACCACTCCCGGTTGTGTGTCAGGTTTACTGTGGCGAAGAATTCCCGTGCCGTATTCTTGTATTCCCCATAAACGGAATAAAGCTGTTGTCTGTAAACCGGGAGGATTCCGCAATTCCAGACGCTATTCCGGTAATCCGTTTGATAAGGCCGGTCGTATAAGTCGGTCATCTCTCCGTATCTTCCTTATAGGAGCGTGCGCCGTGAAACGCCATGCGTAATTCAGTTTGTAGATAATGGACAGGGACGGATTAACCGAGATGCGGGAGAAACCGCCCCCTGTATATCCGGTCCATCTGAGAGGAACGCTGAGGGATAGGGTCCATTTATAGGTATTCCATTGGTAATCGGGTGAAAGATAAGTTTGCAGGCTTTTCTCGATATTGCTGATCTCCTCGTTTATGCCCACCGTATATCGCTGGGTGAGGGAACCGCTCTTTTTCAGGAATGAGAAGGAATTATCGGTATAAAAGTCGCGTAAGCTCATTGGATAAGGGTGGTTATCCAAGCGAAGATCGGCCGCGTTGCTGTGGTAACGGAGCGAAGACTGGGCTTCCAACGTGTATTTGTCCAAGCTCCACAGGGTCCGTAAATTATTACGCAAGTCGAGGTTCGGGGTTTTGATGCGTTGGTCCAATGTTGTACGGCCGGTGGAAATTGTGTTTTCAGTTATATGGGAAAGGCTGGATTGCCAATCTCCGGTGGCTGAGAACTGGTTCTTGAGATACCTTTCCTGCGAGTTGTTTTCCACTCCGATATTTAGGTTGGCTTGATCCGAGCGAATGCGGCTATCGCTTTGCTCCGTTAGATGAATCGTGTCCTCGGATTGGTAATAGGTCGTCTCACTCCCCCTTTCCTGTGTTCGCAGGTCGTGGATATAACCGGCGTTTATACGGAGTTGGGTGTTCTCGTTCAGTTTATATAGGCGATTTGCGGATAGGCTGTGTATATGGTTGAACAGCCAGCGCTCTTTCTTTAGCGGGGCGGAGAATGAGGGTTGTAGCAGAAATTGGGGAACCTTGGGCTCGGATAAACGGGATTCGGGTGATTCGGTAAGCGTATTTTGCTCGCCCGATACATCTTGCCCGGTATTATTCCCTTTATATAGATAAGCGGATTGGCTGCTGCGGCTGATCTGCAAGGCGTCAGCGGCTCCTTTCCATAAGAACGGGGATGCGCCGAGACCGCCTTCGGCATTGATCAGCCAGCGATCCCGGAATTCCGGTCTCAGTTTGAGGTTCAACGCTACGTCTTCGGTCTTGATCTTTCTCTGTAACACACGGATCGGTTGGTGGTTCTCCATCACTTGTATGTTCTGTACGGCGTCGGCTCGCAGGTTCTCGCTGATTTGCTTGTATTTCCCGTTGGTGAGATCCAGTCCCTCCACATAGAAATTACGGATCTCTTTCCCGTTGTAAGAGATCTTCCCCAGATCATCGATATCGATACCCGGAAGTTTCCGTAATACGTCCTTGATGGATTGATCCTTTGGGGAGAGAAAGCGGGTGACATCATAATTGATCGTATCTTGCTGCCCCCAGACACGTCCCGGACGGATTTCCACCTCCTTTAGGCTGAATACCTGCGGCTCCATCTCAAAACGAAGCGTTTGTCCGGCATGTACGGCTTGTTGCTGGGTTTGGTACCCTAAGAGCGAGACGGAGACGAGAAGTGAGTCCGTCCGCTTCGGTTGGGTGAGGGTAAAGGTCCCTTCATTATTACTTAACGTATAGTTGATCGGAAGGGAGACGTTGCCTCTAGTTAATTGCACGGTGGCCGCTTCTACCGGCAGTTGGCTTTCCCTGTCGATCACGATCCCTCGGATGACGGATTGGGCGGCCAATCCTGCCGGGCAGAGCAGCGTAAGTAAACAAAAAGTGTGTATATGCAGTATGATCCGTTTCATCTTTCTTCCTTTCTATAGGGTTATACGGCATGTTCTTGGGTTGGTAAGGTTTTCCGTTATCGTCGGTGACGGTCACTTTCACCTGTGGCGAGGTCAAGGCGATGTATCCGATAGGATCGGCGGCATATCGTTCGTAAGCCTTTTGCAGGTTCTTGCGGCTGATCGGCTCGAAATCGTTTCCCCCGAAAAGGATCGGGTTCTTACCCCGGCTCAGTTCGATACCTGTGCAGATGAAAGTGTAATGTCCTTGGCTGTCTTGGGCTTTTAGGATCAGGCCCGGTAATCCGCATAATTTCCAAGGACCCTCGCTTTTCGGTATCTCCGGCGTGTACCAAGCCTCATAATGTCTGCCCTTGAAATGACAGGTCGCTTTCCGGCAAGGATAGGACAGGATGGTCATCGTATCGGGCAGTAAGGTCCATTCCGGGCGCTCCTCCTTTTCCTCGCAGCGAAAGCGACTGGCGGCAAGGGCATCCAAGGTCGTGGTCTTTCCCGCCGGATAATTCTTGTAGACCTGTGCATTGGTCTTGGAGGAATATCGTTGCAGGTGTTCATTGATGACTTCTTGTGAGGCTCCGGCGGCTTTGTCGGCCTCTAGTACGGAATCGGTGAGGAATTTGGCGTAACTATAGTAAACGGAGCATTTATCCCCGACCTTCAGCATGAGGGTCTCTTCCTCTTTCTTGTCGGGTTGGAGCGTGTCCGGCATGGACGTGGTTTGGTATTGTACCGTGAAACGTGTCTCGTCGATGGGCTTGGCTCTTAGTACGTCGTTTAGGTTGAAGATGTTGATTGTCACTTGGGCGTTCGTCTCGTGTCCCGCCCCTGACAGACCTACGCAAAGCAGGCCGATTGTCGCTATGATTCGTTTCATGATCTGTTGGTTTTAGAAGTTATTTGTCGCGAATGTAAGAGAGGAACGTTCGCCGTAAGGAAGATTTTTATTACTGAAATATTACTCCGCTTATAAAAATGGCTACATGTACGTTGTAATCATGGAGTAGCTATCTATCTTTGCCGGAAAGGAATGAGACATGGGAAAGAGAATTCGATGGATATGGGTAATCTCGTTGTCGGCGGCTTTGGCGGCGATCGGGGTACAAGGCTATTGGCTGTTCAATCAGTTCCGGTACGAGATGTGTACTTATGCGGATGAGATCGCCGGTGAGGTATTTCATGCCGGGCAGGAGGAATTTCGTATACGGAAGGAAGAGGCGGAGATGACGAAAGGTACTTATATCATAGAACGCCAGTCGAAATACCAGTCTGGTGATAGCGTGTTAAATGGGTTGAAAAACTCGTTCGGTTTCCAGCTTTATCCCAAGGATACGACAAAGATCCATAGTTTTCGGCTTCATCTGGACCCGAATATGCCGGAAGATAGCTTATTGGTTGGGGTAGATCGTTCGGTCGTGGAGTTCTTTGTGCCTTTCTCCGCGGAGCGTTTGGACTCCATCTTGTCTGTCGGTCTGCCCGGTCTGGATTATCGGGTACGTCCGTTCGTAGCGAGCGATACCTTGTCCGGACAGTCATCGGCCTTATGGTTACCATTATCGAAAAACCTGTTTTCAACCTCTATCTCGATATGCTATGTGTTCGCCCCGATCGAGCGAAAGGCGGTGTGGGTGGATGTGGATCTTCCCATGAATCCGTTATTGGGCCGGATGGGATGGCAGCTTTTCCTAAGTATTTTCCTTATCTTGTTATTGCTGGCTTGTTTGGGTCTCCAGATCCGTACGATCTGGGAGCAAATGCGCTTGAACGAGTTGCGTGAGGGATTCGTGCATACGATGATCCATGAGCTGAGGCGACCGGTACAAACCTTGAAGGTATTCGTCTCTTTCTTGAATGACCGGGAGATGCGGATGGATGAGGCCACGACGGAACGGGTCCTTCAAGACTCCATGTTCGAGTTGGATAATCTTTCCGCCTATCTGGGAAAATTGAAAGATATGGTCTGTGCGGACGAGCGGGAGACGCTTCTGAGACCTTCCGCTTTTAATCTCCGTGAGTTGGTGGAGAAGGTGGTACGCCTAACCAATATCCCCGCCGGGAAAAAAGTCTCTTTCTCGACGGCCTTTCCCCCGGATATGCCGGATCTGACGGCCGATCCGGTACATGTGGCGAATGTCTTGTCTAACTTGATAGAGAATGCGATCAAATATTCGGGAGAGGAAGTGGATATCGATATCGTAGTGCTTTGGAATCAGCAAAGGGTGGAATTGACCGTTTCGGATAATGGCTTCGGTATCGCTCCGGATGAGCGGCGAAAGGTGTTCGATAAATTTTACCGTTCGTCTCATCTGCGGATAAGCAAATTCCGGGTATTGGGTTGGGATTGAGCTACGTTCGCCAAATAGTAGAGGCGCATCATGGCTCTGTATCCCTGCGAAGTGAATTAGGTGAAGGCACTCGAATTACTATAAATCTACCGACTACAGCCTTATGAAATCGACATTGAAAATACTTTTCGCTGACGATGACCTTAAGTATTCCCTCGTCTTGAAGCGATTCTTGGAACGGGAGGGGTATGAGGTGACTTATACCGGCAATGGTACCATGGCTTTGGAGCAATTCCCGGTCGTGAAACCGGATCTGGTCTTGCTGGATATCAACATGCCCGGCCTAAACGGTTTCGAGGTAGCGGAAAAGATCCGTGAGCAAGACCGCCATGTCTTGATCTTTTTCCTTTCCGACCGTTCCGATAAGAACGACCGTTTGAAAGGTTTTAGCTTGCGCGGAAACGATTACTTGGCGAAACCCTTCTATCCGGAAGAGCTGATCGCCCGTATCAAGGACCGTTTTGAGATCGGTGTCCATGAAAGCGTGCAGGAGGAGAGCTTCCATTTCGGAAACACGACCTTCAACTACACCACGAACGAGATCCGTACGGGCAATAACAAGGTATTGATCACTTCCCGCCAAGCGGATCTTCTGCGAATCCTGGCGACAAACCTGAATCTGGCGGTGGATCGTGACCTTCTGCTGGAAACCGTCTGGGGAACTAGCTCATACGCCAACTCCCTGGCCTTGAATGTGCAGGTCACCTATCTCCGTAAAGCGCTTCATAACGATCCGTCTACCGGCATCGTATCCTTGCCGAAGAAAGGATATATGCTAAGAGGATAGAATTTATCCGGTAGAATTGGGTTTCTGATCTGTAAGCATTATCTTTGTCCCACAAAGTATTCACAGAAAGAAAATGAATCATATATGAACTTCAGCGAACAATGTTTCCGCATTTTTGAGCAAGCTACGGAGGCTTATCATGTAACTGACAATGTAGATGCTACAGTGCATAATCCCTATGCGGTAAAGAGCATCGAGTTTTATCTTTATCTTAAGAACTGGATCGATGCCGTACAATGGCATTTGGAGGACATTATCCGGAATCCGGAGATCGACCCGGTGGAAGCGCTGGCTATCAAACGCCGCATCGACAAGTCGAATCAAGATCGTACGGATTTGGTAGAGTTGATCGATAGTTTCTTTCTGGATAAATATAAGAACGTGAAAGTCTTGCCGGACGCTACGATCAATACGGAAAGCCCGGCTTGGGCGATCGATCGTCTCTCTATCCTTACGCTAAAGATCTATCATATGCGTGAGGAGGCAAACCGTCCGGATGCTACTGCCGAGCATAAGGCTCGTTGTGAGCAGAAACTGGCGGTGCTGATGGAGCAGAAGAAGGATTTGTCGATGGCTTTGGATCAATTGCTATCCGATATCCGTGACGGTAAGAAGTATATGAAGGTCTACAAGCAAATGAAGATGTACAACGACCCGGCTTGAATCCTGTGTTGTACGGTAAGAAATAATGGCAAATATATTAGTAATACGACTTTCGGCTATCGGGGATGTGGCGATGACCGTTCCCGTTATCTATTCCGCAGCCAAGGCGAATCCTACGGACTCGTTTACCGTGTTGACGCAAGCGTTCTTGATCCCGGTCTTTATCAACCGCCCGAAGAACGTGAACGTGATCGGCATCAATACGAAGAGCACGGAGAAAACGTTGGCGGGGTTGCTTCGTTTTGCCTCTGCCTTGGTAAAATATGATTTCGACGTGGTTCTGGATTTGCATGACGTATTGCGGACCATGATTATCCGTACGCTGTTCCGCTTGAACGGCAGACGGGTGTTTGTCGTGGATAAGGCCCGGAAAGATCGTGCCCGGTTGACCGACGCGAAGCATAAACGATTTAAACAACTTCGCCCGGTGATCGAACGTTATGCGGATGTTTTCCGTAACGCCGGACTTCATTATACGGAATCGTTCACCTCGCTTTATGAGACCTCGACCCTGATTTATCCGCCTTGGAACCCTTGTGGGAACGAAGACGGGCAAATGGATCGGTATCGCCCCCTTCGCCAAGCACCGGGGAAAGATTTATCCGACCGGGGAGATGGAGCTGGTCATGGCCGAGCTTTCCGATCGAGAGGATTTTACCATCTTCCTGTTCGGTGGTCGTGGCTACGAGGAGGCGCTCTTGGATCAATGGGCTTTTGAGTATCCCCGGGTAAAAAGCGTGGCGGGCAAGTATTCCTTGGATCAGGAACTGGCTTGATCAGCCGGTTGGATCTGTTGATTTGCATGGATTCCGCCAATATGCATTTCGCTTCCTTGGTCGGTACACGGGTGCTTTCCGTTTGGGGCGCTACCCATCCCTATGCCGGATTTTACGGATATCATCAGGATCCGGAAGATTGTATCCAGTTGGACTTACCTTGCCGTCCTTGTTCCGTATTCGGCCAAAAGCCCTGCCTGCGGAAGGATTGGGCGTGTATGAAACAGCTCAATCCGGATCTAATCATAAACAAGGTATTAACCTCTTTAAATGAAATGGTTTCGGATGAAGGAGGTCATTAACCCGGCGTACGGGCGATTCGAGGATTTTGTAAGGCGTGTACCTCGTATATTTTCAGAAGAGGGAAAAACGATTTATAAGGCGAGGAATGAGATCAAGGTTTTTGAGGTAGATGGTGTGGAACTGAATGTCAAGCGATATAGAGTCCCCCTCTTGATAAACCGTGTTATTTATCGTTTTTTCCGTCAGCCTAAGGCTGTGCGAGCCTATGAGTACGCTCTGCGATTGGTTGCCAAGGGGTTTGAGACTCCTGCCCCGATCGCTTATGTCCTTTTTCGGGAGAAAGGCCTTTTGGGATATAGTTATTTTATCAGTTTGCAATCCAGCTATAAGACATTGTATAAAGTCGGACAGCGTCCGGTAGAGGAGAACGAGGATATTTTTCGTGCGTTAGGCACTTATATGGCAGAGTTGCATGAGGCGGAGGTCTATCATGCCGATTTCTCTCCCGGAAATGTATTGTACGATCGTACGGAGGAAGGGGTTAGGTTTTCCTTGATCGATATAAACCGGATGTATTTCGGGCCTGTCTCGCTAAAACGAGGATGCGCGAATTTCTCCCGCTTGTGGGGACGGGAAGCCGCTTTTCATTTAATGGCTGAGACCTATGCGAGAGCCGGCATTTTGATAAAGCGGAATGCCTTCGTTGGATATTATACTATCGAAATCGTTTCTGGAAGAAATATGCGTTGAAGCATGAGATTGAATTTGAATTATAGACTTTTATGAAAATACAAATACTCCGGTTCTGTTTAGTTGTTAGTTGTCTTTTGGCCTATGTATCTCCGGTTAAGGCGTTAGAATGGTGGGAAAAGGTAGAGTATCTGACTTACTCGCCCCGTTATTTCGGGCCAAATGCCTTTCCGATTCCCGAGTTGGTGGGAGGAAGCCTGTCCAGCCGTTGGGAAGTGGAGCTTCGGGGGGAATATCATAAGACGCGAGGCGATCAGACAAAAGATATCTTTACCCGTTTGTACATTCCTGTCGTAAAGGGGCGTGTAGGAGTGAATGTCAGTTGGGTATTCCAAGAATGGTATGAGATGTCGCCGGAAGTGCGGGATGAGCGTTATGCGGTAGAACTGAAATCCCCGATTGTTTGCCGGGGCGACGTGATCTTTAATTTTTATTTCCAAGCTCTCCGGAGCGAGAAGTGGATGGATATCGTGGTAAGCGCCAACCTGAAAACCGCCAGTGGCGGACGCTTGTGCGACGCTCGTTATACGGATGCGGCCTCTTATTGGTTCGACGCCAATCTGGGACGTACGTTGTGGAAGCGGAAAGATGTAAACGCTTCGATCCGTGTACAAGCTTTAGCGGGTTTTTATTGTTGGATGACGAACGATGTCGTTAATCGTCAGAACGACGCTTTCTGTTATGGGGCAGGTGTGTTAGGAACCTATCGGGGGGTCTCGTTGGATTGTAATTATGCCGGTTTCCGGGGATATCGGGATAATGGGGATAAGCCGATGATTCTACGGACAAAGCTAAATTATGAGCTTAAGAAAAATATCCTGTCCTTCCAATATAAACATGGAATGAAGGACCATCTTTATGATAGCTATTCATTAGCTTATATCCGTTGTTTCTGAATCTGTAAATAATCTATGCTTTCTTGATCGACCTGAATAACGTGGCGAAGCGTCTGTATAAGCCTTTACGCTGAAATCTTGGATGATATGCTCACGTGAGGCCTTGGCGAACGCTTCCAATCGCTCCGGGTTATCGATAAGCGAGCGGATAGACGCCGCCATTTGTTGAGGAGAAGAAGGCGGCACTAACAATCCGGTGACTCCGTCTATGATTAAGTCTCTTGCTCCCGGTATGTCTGTTACGATACAAGGTACTGAACAAGCCATAGCCTCTCGCACGACTCTTGGGGAGCATCCCGGTGCGAGGGAAGTATAAACAACTGGGACGTGACCAGAAAAGAGATGGCGTCGGAACGCTGTCCCAGAAAATGAATTTGTGCGCTTACCTTCGACTGTTGGGCTAATTGGAAATCATTTTCCCCATATTCTCCCACGATTGTAAGATGTACCGTGGATCATCCAATAAGATAAACGCATCAATCAAATCGGTTAAGCCTTTGAACGGCCTGTTCTTCGTCGCTCCGATATAGATGCAACGAAAGGCGTCGTCCGGAATATCGTCTGCTTGTTTGGGCGTACGGACTGCCTCCTTGATCCAATCGATATCAAATGGCTTTGTGCTGGTCGTTAGTCTTTTTCGTGCGATGAATCGGGAGAGATATTCCTCGATATCTTTGGTCTCGCATACGACATGCTCCACGGCGGGATTTAATATGCTAGATAATAGGTCGGATCGAACCGCTTCAATTTAGCCTGCGTACCTCGGTATGCGATATTCTTCGCCCGTGTGCCTATGGAGGCGAATAGAGCGTTTGATAAACCGGAACTACTCGGTGAGTAGATAAGGTCGATCCGATAAGTCTTGATGATTTTGCGCAGGGCACGAATAACGTTCCAGTTGAACTTCGAGGTAATGACCGGCAGATCCAAAGGTGTACAATTCCCATAGATCTTTTTGTCGGTATACGATTGGGGAGAAGCGATATAGATGTTGAAGTCCTCAAGCTTGGACAATCCTTCCAGCATTTTGTAGGTCGCTATATCGGCTTCTTTATAGACTAAAAGTATATTCATTGTGTATGGATAAAATGGATTTGCTAAGATTGTGAGATATTCTCGTATACTCGCATGAAATGAGCCGCTAATACGTCGGGCATGAATCGCCGTATATTCTCTCGTCCGCCGGAACGCATGGATTCGGCCAGCTTCGGCTCGTTCAATACGGACTCTATCAAGCTGCGCAGCTCTTGCTCATTTCTCGGATCGGTATATAGAGCGGACGATCCGCCCGCCTCTTCCAGACAAGAACTGGTAGCCGCTATCACTGGAATACCGGCAAGCTGGGCTTCTAAGATCGGGATACCGAATCCTTCGAAAAACGAGGGATAGACAAATAAGGTCGCCATCTGATAGAAAGCGGCTAATTCGTTAAAAGGTATATGAGTCAAGATACGGACACGACCGGACAGGTTGTTTTCCCGGATATAGGTCTCTACCGTGTCCGTATAAGGCGTATGCTTACCGATAGCGATCACGGAGATATCTTCTTTCAGCTCTTTCAGGGCTTTTACCAGAAGCAATAAATTCTTCCGTTCCTCGATGCTCCCTACATATAATATATAAGGCCCGTTTATCTGATATTTCTCGCGTACGGACGATTTCACGTCTTCTTGAACCGCTTGGCCGAATATCGGGTCACAACCTTGGTAAACAACCTCGATCTTGCTTTCCGGAATGTGGAAGAAGTCCCGGATGTCTCGCATCGTCTGCCTGCTGATCGCTATGATCTTGTCCGACCGTAAACAAGCTTGCTTGAATTTGTAGGTATAGATGGAACGATCGATCGGTTTATAGAGCTGCGGGTAACGCAAGAAGATCAAGTCATGTATCGTTACGACCGCCGGGATTCCGTTCTGTTTTAGGTTCATCGGAATCTCGTTGCTCAAGCCATGGAACAGATCGACGCGCTCTTTTCGAAGCGTAGCCGTCAGGCCCGAGGTACGCCATAAAGAGGGAAATAGCTTATCGAACCTGCTCCGGATAATGGAATGATACATTCGGACGCTCCTCGATCCGTTTCCGCAACGCCTCTTTGCCTTTGCCCGGCGTATAGAGTTGATAGGTATGCTCCGGGAAAGAAGCGGACAGGCTATTCACGACGAACCGGCTATAATTACCCAGTCCGGTAGCGTTATGCGTAATCCGTTTTGCGTCGAAAGCGATCTTCATAGGCTTGAATTCGATATATGGGGCAAATATACGATATAATTTTAATTACCTTTACCTCATTTCCTTCCGAAATCCGCCGGGATCTCTCCCCATACGGAGGTTTCCCATTTGAGGATCCGGGTGGTATAGGTATGGGTGTTCAACCATTTCTCGGCCCGCTCGATGAGGTCGAAGATCGGCTCGTTGATCGGTTTACGTTCCAATAAGGTTTTGCATTTCTTTTTCTTGACCCAGCTGATGGCGTTGCGGCTATCCGAATAGATCGGCAGGTCGCTTCCCTTTTGCTGTAGCAAGGCGAGGCCGTGCACTAAGGCGAGGAATTCCCCGACATTGTTCGTGCCCTCCTTCAGCGGGCCGATATGGAAGATCTCTTGCCCGGTAGCGGTATAAACGCCCCTGTACTCCATATCCCCGGGATTACCGCTACAGGCGGCGTCTACGGCAAGACTCTCGTTGATCGGGTTCCCGATCGGGGCTTCCGGCGCGAGACGGGCCACGGCTTTCGGGGAAGAGGCGGTCTTTAGGTAATGGGTATAGCCGGCCTCGAAGGCTTTGGCGGCTTCCTCCCGGTTCTCGAAGGATTTATATTTGGCTCCCTCTTGCCCGTCTACCTGTGCCTTGCATTCCGCCCAGTTATCATAGATTCCCGGTTCAACCCTTTCCATACGACATAAAACTTATTCTTGGCCATGGCTCTTGCTCAAGATTTCTTGTGAGAATTGCGTATAGGTACCGAACGGCGCTCTTTTGTCCTTGAAGAAACGGATCAAGGCATCCAGCCTTCTTTCCATGCCGCAACCGGAATGGTTGGTCATGATAAACGGTAACTTTAGCTCTTTCCGATCACTTAAGGAGGTGAACTCCCACGGATGGAAATAGGTCAGGAAATAACCGTCCTCTTTCCACGTCCAAAGCGCCAGCTTACGGTACAAGGAGGCCGGAAGGTTATGGTAAGCCAGCCAAAACAAGGGGAAACGGACGATCGGGGTCACCGAGGCGGGCAGTTGCAATACGCCATCTTTCATGAAATAGGTACGGGGCTGCCCAGATGGTTGTAACGGCCGGGAATGCAAGTCGGGTTCAAGGACGAGTTGTATAGATAACCGGCCTTATGGATCTCTTCTTCTTCGACGGGCATCATGCGGGCCATACGGAAACCGTTCACCGGTTGTCCGGTCAGTTCCTCCAATGCCTCTTTGGACTTGCGTAGATCGGCGGTCTCGAACGACGAGTGATAAAAACCATGCGAAGCGATCTCATGTCCACCCTTTTGGATGTCCAAGATCAAATCCTTCGCATGAAGGGCGAAGTTCGCCGTGCAAAAGAAAGTCGCTTTTACCCGGTGACGGGCCAGACATGCCAATATCTTCCGGGTTCCTTCCACGGAAGTACGCATTTGTTCCTCGAACGGCAATTCCACGCCGTGTTCCAATGGAGCGTCAAACTCCTCGATATCAAAACTAAGTAATATCATGAATGTTAATTAATCTCTATGAAATAAGATGGATAAGAAGTTCAACGCTTCCCGCCGCAGGACCTTGAATCCCATATCGGATACCGCTAGTCCTTCTTTGATGTTCGCATTGATCGTCCGTAAGTTTATCTCTTTCCGGCGACTTGCCTTATAGATAAATTCTGTATCGAACAGGAAGCTATTGATACGGGTGGTCAGGAATATCGCTTGTCCCGCTTGACTGAATCCTTTCATACCTCCTTGCGTATCCTTGATCTTGATCCTCAAAATCCATGTGTTACATATATGGGATAGCTTGGATAGCACTTTTCGGAAAGGAGGCAAATTCTCCTGATAACTTTTGCTACGGGTAGCCACGACCACGTCCGCTCCTCCTAGCAACGTCTCGACCATCCTGCCGAACGAGTCGTTTGTATAAGGGAAATCGTAGTCCGTATAAATAATGTAGGGAGAGGTACATCGCTTTACTGCCTCTCGCAAGGCATATCCTTTTCCCCTGTTGGGCTTATATCTACGACGCAGACATTCGGTATCAATTGCCGGAGGCGGTCAATCGTTTCCGGCTCGTATCCCCGTCTCGAACCATCACTGACAATAAAAAGGTGGAAACGTACCGGGCTGAATAATCGCTCCACTTCGTGGAAATGGGTGGCTACTCGTTCCTCCAGTCCGAAGGCGGGTTGTAACAAGGTAATACCAAATCTATGTCTGCTCGTGCGTTCATTCCATTTATACCTTTACCGGATTATAACTCCTCGTACACATCTCAAATGTCAGCTTTAGCCAGATCAGCATACAAGGCAACGCTTTTAACGCATACGGGTATACATAATGCACTCGTATGTATTTCGGGAAAAGATCGGACGGAGACATGCTGGTCAATATAAAGGCGAAGACCATCAAGACAATATCCAATGTCGAACGTTTCCACGGTACAGCCGTATACCAAATAGCGACTCCGATAAACGCTATGATATAGGTACTGGACTCGCTACCCGTGCTGAACAGTACGACAAACATCAACACCGAGGCCAATAACGTTTTCCGGAAAGCCTCATATTTATATTGACTGATGCGTAGATAAGGCAGGCCGAATACTATTAATCCCCCTATTATCAGATAAATGTCCGAGTAACTGACCGATCCCGATATCTTACGAACCATTCCCAAGAAGGAAATGTTCTGCATGAGCGCGAATAAGTTCTCCGAATTTTTTCCGGATAAGTCCTCGAACCAACCGGTATATTGGGACATTATATAATCCGGCCCGGACAATATCATCGGGGCTACGACCATGACGACCGCCCATCCTACGCAAGATAGGCTGAACTTCATCTTATGGCGAGAGAAAAAGAAGAACGCCAATCCCGTGATCCCATACAATTTAGTAAAGGTACCCAACATGATCACGAAAGTGGCCCATACGTCTTTCTCTTTCTCTATCAATGCGTAGGCGAGGACAATGATAGCGGCGATACTGATATTAAATTGCGACATGAAAAGCGAGGTAAGCAACTCGTGGGCACAGAACCAATAGATAAAGATACGTTCCCGCTTGATCCCCGGTAGCATCTTGACCGCCCAGAATAAGAAAAGGCTTTGCGCCACTGACCAAGTAAGCAGTCCTAACCATAACGGTGTAATGGCGAACGGAGCACTACCAAGCTAAATACCGGCCCGTAGTGAAAAATATCGTTGTATTCTTCCGGATAGGCGGCATAGAGCGGTAACTCATTCAACGTATGCCAAAAGGATTGCCTGAAGATGGAGAAGTTGTTATATTTCCCGGGGAAATACTTGGTAATCCATGCGATAACCCCCAGCAATGCCCATAGCCCCATTAAGGTACTATATTTGCTGAAAAATGGCTTATGGATGATTGTATTGAACTTATCTATAAATTTCATCATCGAATCTACATCTGTCTACGGGGCAAAATTACATAAAAACGGTGACTTTTATGCGAGTTAAATAAAAATACTATTTTTGCGTCCAAAACTGGTAAGAGATTATTTATGAATGAAATGTTGAGATACACGATCATTCGTGTCATTCTGTTTGTAATGGGAGGCTTTCTTGTTCTCGGATGTTCGGATGAAGATGATGTGGGTAATAGTGGAGGAACGAGTAAATATGGTTTGATACGGATGGCGGAGGAGGATTATGATTCGTCGAATACTTCTTACATCCTTCAGGATGAGGAACCGGACGAGGTTCTTTTCGATTCGTCAAAGCGAAAATTCAAGGTGAATGAGCCTTTGCAGGTGTCAGTTACCGGGCAGAAGGAGTTGATGCTTCGTTTCTATTCTCCTAGAGCTATCCATAATGTGATTGTCTGGGCTACGGTTGAGGGTTATGAGGATGAGGTACGGTTTGCGGAGTTTACTACGGTTTTACCTTTTCAGGAGTTTAAAATGAAGTTGCCTTTTCTAGAACGGGCGAAGGTTTATTATACACGTTCCGGCGAGGAGGTTACCATAGATGCCCATCCGGATATCGTGGCCGAGAATATAAGTTTGCGGGTTGAATGTGGAGATCCGGTCTATCAAGGAATGATAAACGTGAAACCTAAGTGGGATATTTGGTTTGGTAAATATTCCGGTTCGAACTGGGGCAACTTTAGGCCACATCTGGCTCGTGAGGCAGTTGCCCTTTCCTTGAATATGGCCGCGATGTTTTCTTCCTCGCTTTTTGATGAGGAACTGGAGAAGTGGCGTGGCAAGCTGATAAATAACGAGCAAATCGTGGATATAGATGTGTTGAAGAAACAGATCACGAATCATGGCGGGTTGTGTTATGGACGCGTGGTGAATGTTGTCGGTCTGGGTGGAGGAAATACCTTTGGGCTAGGTGAATATGTCTATCTGACCCATTATGCCGACGATGCCAATGGTTCTGACACGCCGTATCATGAGCTGGCACACTGCTTGGGGTATGGGCATAGTGGGAATATGACGTACTATCCGGCGGAAGGCGGTTTCCCTACAATTTGTATGAAGGTTTACTCACAGCTTTCCGTGAGCAAGAAATTACCGGTTTATTCCCGCCGTTTCTTGCATACCCGGAGGAATAAGAATCTGGTAGAGAATAAAAACGTGTATACTTCCTCGAAATACATTATCGATGATCCGGAATTGGATGCCATAGATGGCGGGCTTGGGCTTGCTCCGATGGAGACGGATAGGGCTGGTGATGAGGGTTCTCCTCTCTCATTTACACTTTCTGTCTTGGATATTCCCGGTGCCACTGTGGAAACTTTTCATCCGAAAGCGGTCCATCTTTATGGGAATACGCTATATGTAGCAAATGACGCTCCGGGACATTATAGTTTGGAGGTCTTTGATGTATCTTCCGGTAATGTGCGTCATGTGAAAAGTATGGTTGAGTGGATGAACGGAGATAAGAAAGAGACCTTTGCGGGGGAGCCAAACGGCGTGACTCGCTCGTATGGGAAAATATATGTCACGAATACGGGAAGCCGTACGGATGTGTTTGATGCGGAAACGTATGAGTTCATTACTTGTATCGGTACGGGTACTTGGGGTGAGGGTGGTTATCAGACCGTTCATGCGTTTGATGTGACGGCTAGTCAAGGGGCTGTCTTTATCCGGGATAAACGGAAACTGGTAGTTGTCTTGGAGCAAGATGTACAGCCCGGTTCCGCTGCTCGGGTACCTATATATAGCCGTAGCGTAAATTTACAAGAGGCAATGGGTACTTATGCAGTAGCGGCACGAAATGATGGCTTTTTATATGTGACGGCCCAGAATAAAAATATAATCTATTTATTCGATCCTGCGGACATTCGGGCAGGGGACACGGGCTTTGCGCCGTATCTGGTGACATTGGGATTTGAAAAGTCTCCCCAGTCGATAGCGTTTGTAGGGGATCGTTTGTTTGTTACGCTTCGTGTCGATGATAAACGGTCGGAGCTATGGGAGATCAGCCCTAAGAACGGAAAATTATTGCAGGACTTTACAGATTCGATGGTCTATCCCGAGAAAATAGCCGGTGCTCGTCATACTTTATTGGTAGTGGATCGTGCGACCCAGACAGTAAAAGCCATTGGCCTATGATTTTTTTATTGATTCTTAGGAATAAAGAAGATGGAGTTCCCGGAAAAAGTTTACATTTGCGAAAACTATTATAATAACGTATGAAACGTGTTTTTTTGGTCGGATATATGGGAGCGGGCAAGACAACGGTGGGAAAAGAGCTTGCCAAGCTCGCCGGTCTTTCGTTCATAGATCTTGATTACTATATCGAAGGGCGTTATCATAAGGCCGTTTCGCAGATATTCGCCGAGAGAGGGGAGGAGGCTTTCCGAGAGATAGAACGGAATATGCTTCACGAGGTCGCTGAGTTTGAGGACGTGCTGATCTCCACGGGAGGAGGCGCTCCTTGCTTTTTCGATAACATGGAGTTTATGAACGCTTCTGGCACGACGGTTTACTTGAAGGTGTCAGTCGAGGAGCTGGCGAAGCGTCTGGAGTTGTGCAAACATACCCGTCCGGTGTTGAAAGGACGTTCCGGGGAGGAACTGAGGGCGTTTATCGCGAGAGTCTGGAGAAAAGGAATCCGTTTTATACGAAGGCGTCCATAACGTTTGATGCGAGAAGATGTTAACAGAATCTGATGTACATGACATATCGAACGCGTTAATGAAAATCCTATAGCATATGGAAGCGAACGACGGCCGGCAGGCACAGGGGGCCTATATCCCGCAGGAATTATTGAAAGAGATCAGCAAGGTGAATAACCGTTTGCTCATCGGTATTCCTCGTGAACGATGCGAGGCGGAAAAACGTTTGCCGTTAACTCCGGAGGCGGTGGATATGCTGACCGATTGCGGTCACCGGGTGCTGGTGGAAAGTGGCGCCGGATTAGGCATCAACTATTCCGATAATCATTTCTCGGAGGCGGGGGCGGAGATCGTCGATACGCCCGCAGAAGTTTTCCAAGCGGATCTGATCTTGAAGATATTGCCTCCGTTGCCGGTGGAAATCGCGCTTATGAGACCTCGCACGACCGTTTTCTCATTGGTGCAGTTTAATTTATTCGCTCAAGAGGCTTTCGAGTTGATGATGGCGAAACGGATTACCGCTATCTCTTATGAGTTGATGGCGGATGAATATAATCGTTTCCCGGTGCTGAATGTCACTTCCGAGATCGAGGGGCGGCTTCCATAACGATCGCTTCCGAGCTGTTGAGCAATACCCAAGGAGGTAAAGGATCTTATTAGGCGGTATCCCGGGCGTATCCCCTACAGAAGTGGTGATTATCGGGGCCGGAAACGCCGGGACCGTGGCCGCGCGTGCCGCGTTGGCCTTGGGAGCATCCGTGAAAGTATTCGATGATGATATCAATAAATTGCGTATAATACAACAGGTCTTGGGGCAAGGGCTTTTTACTTCCACGTTCCATCCGAATGTGCTGCATAACGCGTTTCGTAGCGCTGACGTGGTGATCGGGGCGATGCGTTATATTAATACGAGACATCGCTATATTATCGCTACGGACTTGGTGCGTACGATGAAAAAGGGAGCTTTGGTGATCGATCTGAGGGTAAGCCAAGGCGGTTGCTTTGAGACGACTTGCTGCTTGTCGAGGGAAGATCCTGCGGTGTTCGAGCAATATGGGGTATTACATTATTGTAAACTGAATATCAGCAACCGGGTGGCTCGTACTACCTCGATGGCTTATAGTAATATATTCGTACCTTTATTATTGTCGTTGGGCGACGCCGGTTCCGTGCAAGGAATGATCAAATCGGATAAGGGCTTTAGGGCGGGAGTATATATGTATTATGGGAAGACAGTGAATAGTTATGTGTCTAACCATTTTAATCTATCATCTAATAATCTTGATCTATACCTCTCTGCTTTTTGATGCGGAAAAGTTTTGAACTCGCAAAGTTTATGCTTTACTTTGCGGACGATCTAAATACCAATAAGCGATAAAGCTAATAAAGTATATTATGGCAGAACAGACAAAAGTTAAGACGCTGGAGAAGGTTGTAATTCGTTTCTCGGGAGACTCGGGAGATGGTATGCAGTTAACCGGTACAATCTTTTCAAACCTGTCCGCGGTTTTCGGGAACGAGATTTCTACATTCCCAGACTATCCGGCAGAAGTACGTGCTCCACAAGGAACACTAAGTGGTGTATCTGGATTCCAAGTGCACTTGGGATCGCGCAAGATCTTCACACCCGGTGATAAGGCCGACGTATTGGTGGCCATGAATCCCGCCGCGCTGAAGGTGAACGTAAAACACCTAAAACCCAATGCGATTGTTTTAATCGACACGGACTCTTTCAAGAAAAGTGATTTGGATAAGGCCTTGTTTACGACCGATGATCCGTTTACTGAGCTGGGATTGACTGGCGTGCAGGTTGTTGCCGCTCCGATCTCTACGATGGTAAAAGACGGATTGGTTGAGTTTGGCTTGGACAATAAATCGGCTCTTCGCTGTAAGAATATGTTCGCCTTAGGACTTGTTTGCTGGTTGTTCGAGCGTCCGCTGGAGGAGGCTATGCACATGTTGCAGAATAAGTTCGCTAAGAAACCGGTTATCGCCCAAGCTAATATCAAGGCTTTGACGGACGGTTATAATTATGGTAATAACATCCATGCCTCAGTTTCTACGTATCGTATCGAGAGTAAGAAAGCCGAGCCTGGATTCTATACGGACGTGAATGGTAATAAGGCTACTTCCTATGGTTTGATAGCCGCTGCCGAGAAGGCTGGTTTGCAGTTGTTCTTGGGTAGTTACCCGATCACTCCGGCTACTGATATTTTACATGAATTATCTAAACGTAAGGATTTAGGCGTTATCACGGTTCAGGCCGAGGATGAGATCGCCGGTATCTGTACTTCTATCGGAGCTAGTTTCGCCGGTTGCTTGGCGGCTACATCTACTTCCGGACCGGGTCTTGCCTTGAAGAGCGAGGCGATCGGTTTGGCTGTAATCGCCGAGTTGCCTTTGGTGATTATCGATGTTCAGCGTGGCGGTCCTTCTACGGGCTTGCCGACGAAGAGCGAGCAAACGGACTTGATGCAGGCTCTGTATGGCCGTAATGGTGAGAGCCCTGCCGTGGTAATAGCGGCCTCTACGCCGACTGATTGTTTTGATGCCGCATTTTGGCGGGTAAGTTGGCCGTGGAGCATATGACTCCGGTTATCTTGTTGACCGATGCCTTTATCGCTAACGGTTCTTCCGCTTGGAGAATTCCGGAAATGGATAAATATCCGGAG
>ENA-OQEB01000039-OQEB01000039.1-human-gut-metagenome-genome-assembly--contig:-NODE-39-length-47607-cov-5.812869_pt1 | contig 47607 bp, 58 predicted proteins | sample MGYA00242787_ERZ504619 | MGnify/ENA primary metagenome ERZ504619 (study PRJEB26092, sample SAMD00036317) | human gut metagenome | host: Homo sapiens | study: EMG produced TPA metagenomics assembly of... | reverse complement strand
CGGCCGCGTGTACCGCGAGGCTGTCCGCTCCATCCACACCAAGTGAGTGGCTGCCGAGTAACGGCATGAAGCATTGAAACCCTGCCATCGACGGGTGGCAGGGTTTTGTATATTTCAGGCTGCGCACTTGGCCATATGCATTCGCATGCACCAGACCATCTCACCTCGCATCCGCCAAGTATCGCATCCACCTAGTATCCGCGCATTTCCCTGCATTTCCGCCTCGACATGGGTGGAGAGTAGACTGAACGGGATCGTTGTTTGCATAGCAATCGGCCAGATTCGCTGGCTTGTTGCCACGTACGCAACGTCCCGAACAGCGCGGCGAGCTTCGCCGTCGCATACCCACTACGAAACCGAGGACGATTATGACCCAGAACAACGCCGACGCATCCGCCGTTCCCGAAGGCGAGATGACCGCCAACGCACTGCTTGAAGCGCTCGGCACCACGCTCGAACCCGACCTGCTGGTCGAAGCGCTCACCCACGCTCCTTCTCGCACGAGAATCCGGGCGCAAAAAACTACGAACGTTTGGAATTCCTTGGCGACGCCGTGCTTGAGCTCGTCTCCACGGAAACCCTGTACAAGGCGCACCCCGACATGAACGAGGGGCAGCTTGCGAAAATGCGCGCGAAAGCCGTTTCCGAGGAATCCTTGAGCAAAATCGCCCGCGAAAAACTCAATGCAGGCCCGTACATTCTGCTCGGTCATGGCGAAAGCGATCAGGGCGGCGCTGATAAAAGCTCGATTCTGTGCGATATCGTCGAATCATTGATCGGCGCGACGTTCATTCAGCATGGCATTGACGAGGCACGTCGCGTTGTGCATCATCTTGTTGACGAAACGCTTGCGGAAGTCGCGACGGAAGGCCCAGCCCTCGATTGGAAAACCTCGCTTACCGTCAAAGCGCATGGCATGGGCTTCGGCGAACCGCGCTACCAGATGTCGGTTTCCGGTCCGGAATATGCGCAAGTGTTCACTGCGAACGTCATGCTGGGCGAAAGCGACGAAATCATCAGCACCGGCACAGGCACCAGCAAGCGCAAGGCGCAACTCGCCGCAGCCGAAGAAGGTTGGAAGGCACTGGACAATCGCAAGCCTGAAGCACAAAACGTCCGTAAGCATCGCAAACATCATCACAAGCACAACGGCAACGAAAGTAACGGCAGCAACGGCGAAAACACCAGTAAGTAGTCGCAGGTAGATAACAAGCAGCTACGAATCCGCCCTCTCATACCGCCGCGGAACGCAATACGCCAGAATATGGCACGAATCCGGCATATTCTCCTGTCAGCCGATAGCATAGACTGATTACTAGCGAAGGATTGCGATTCGCAAGTCGCCACAAGCGATTGCGCCGCTTTCCGATGATGGGGTTCGGCTGATTGCGTGCACCGAAACGCGGCAGCATACCCCTGTAAGAAAGTTCCACGAGCGAATATGAGAGGGAACATGGTGTTACCTACGCCCCTGCAGGCATTCAGCGGCATGCCCAAGGCAGCCGCAACCACTGAAAAGCAGACCATTGTTGACGGCGAGAAGATGACCGGCGCCGAAGCGCTGGTACGTTCGCTGGAAGATCTGGCGTCAAGGATGTTTTCGGCGTTCCAGGCGGCGCGATTCTGCCGGTATACGATGCAATCAATGATGAAACCAGCTTCCGTTTTGTGCTGATGCGCCACGAACAGGCCGCAGGTCATGCGGCTGAAGCTATGCCGTATCGACCGGTCAGGTCGGCGTGTGCATCGTCACGTCCGGCCCGGGCGCCACGAACATGATCACCCCGATCGCCGACGCGAACATGGATTCCGTGCCGATGGTGGTCATCACCGGCCAGGTCGCGTGAACGCCATTGGCACCGACGCCTTCCAGGAAGCCGATATCGTCGGCGCAACCTACCCGGTGGTCAAGCACTCCTATCTGGTCACGCGTGCGCAGGACATTCCGCGTGTGCTGGCTGAAGCGCACTATGTGGCACGTTCCGGCCGCCCTGGTCCGGTGGTGGTCGACGTCACCAAAACCGCACAGACCGGCGATATGTACTATTCGTGGCCGCAGCGCATGATTCTGCCCGGCTACAACCCCACCACGAAGGCGCACGGCCGTGTGCTTTCCGACGCTGCGAAGCTGTTCGAGCAGTCGTACCGTCCGGTGCTGTATGTGGGCGGCGGCGCGGCACGTTCCGATGCCGGCAAGCTCGTGCAGGAGCTGGCGGAAGTCACGAACGCTCCGATCGTCACCACGCTGCCCGCACGCGGTGTTGTGCCTGATTCCGATCCGAAGGTGCTTGGCATGCTTGGCATGCATGGCACGATTGCCGCTACCGGTGCCGTGCAGCGTTGCGATCTGCTTGTTGCGATCGGCGCTCGTTTCGACGATCGTGTAACCGGCAAGCTTGACGCTTTCGCTCCGGGTGCACGTGTGATTCACATTGATATCGATCCGGCGGAAATCGGCAAGAACCGTCAGCCGGATGTGCCGATCGTTGGCGATGTGGCAACCGTGCTGAAGGATCTCATTCCGGAAATCAAGCGCGAGCAGGCCGTGCATGGCAAGCCTGACACTTCGCATTGGTGGGAGATCATCAACGATTGGCGTGAAAAGTACCCGATCAAGTGGGATGAGCCGACCGATGGTTCGCTCGCTCCGCAGTGGGTCATCAAGCAGCTTTCCGACCTGGCTGATTCTGACACGATTTGGGTTACCGGTGTGGGCCAGCATCAGATGTGGGCCACGCAGCTCATCGATTTCGAGAAGCCGCATTCTTGGCTGAGCTCCGGCGGCCTTGGCACCATGGGTTACGGACTGCCGGCCGCCATCGGCGCTCGTGTCGGTTCCGAACGTTTCCATGAGGGCGAGAAGCGGTGTGGCTGATTGACGGCGACGGTTCCTTCCAGATGACGTCTGAAGAGCTGGCGACCGCGTTCCACGATCACACGCCAGTCAAGATCGCGCTGCTGAACAATTCCGTGTATGGCATGGTTCGTCAGTGGCAGACCCTGTTCTACGGCGAGCATTATTCCGCCACCAATCTGATGGATGGAGAGAATACGCCGGAAATCGTGGATGTTCCTGATTTCGTGAAGCTTGCCGAAGCGTACGGTTGCATCGGCATGCGTGCGTTCACGGAAGAAGAAGCCATTGAGGCGATCAAGAAGGCCAACGAAATCAACGATCGCCCGGTGCTTATCGACTTCCGCGTGTGGAAGGACGCTATGGTGTGGCCGATGGTCGCAGCTGGCGATTCCAACGACAATGTCACCTATATGCCCGGAATCAAGCCGCTGCAGCGCCCGAAGGCCGCTGCCGACAACGAGTAAACGAGTAAGTAGTAAGGAAGGGTCTACCAATGTATCCTGCATCTCAGCCGGGTTCCAAGCGCCATACGCTTTCCGTGCTCGTAGAGAACCGTCCGGGCGTGCTGGCACGTATTGCCGGCCTGTTCGCCCGTCGTGCGTTCAACATCAACTCGCTGTCCGTCTCCCCCACCGAGCGTCCTGACATTTCGCGTGTCACGGTGACCGCCGATGTGGATGAGGTGCCGCTCGAGCAGATCATCAAGCAGCTCAACAAGCTGCTGCATGTGTTGAAAATCGTGGATTTGGATCCGAACACCACTGTGGAGCGCGAACTGGTGCTTATCAAGGTAACTGCCGACGAATCCAACCGTTCCGACGTGCTTGAGATCGTGCGTCTGTTCCGCGTGCGCGTGGTCGACGTGAATCCGGAATCGCTGACCATCGAAGCCACCGGTGCCGAAGGCAAGATTGATGCGCTGCTGGGGCTTTTGGAGCATTACGGCATTATCGAGCTGGTTCGTTCCGGCGCGGTCGCAGTGACGCGCGGTCCGAAGGCCTTGAGCGAAAAGGTGCTCGGCTCCGAAATCACCGGTCGCTGATCCAATCAGCCTAATCCCAAGCCTACAGGGCTTTCCCGTTTCAACGCGGGAAAGCCCTTTTTGTTGTAAAACGCAAGAATCTATACCCTTTACTGGTTGTAAAACGCAAGAATCCATACCCCCAATCGGTTGTAAAAGTGTAATCAGGGGTATCGTTTTCGGTTGGAAAAATGTATAATGGAAATCCGAAGCCACTCACAAATCATTGAAATATAAACGATTGAAGGAGTCAATCATGCTACAGAGAAAAGCACTGAAGCAATTCCAAGCCTGGCATGACGCCCCATCTCACACCGCGCTTCTCGTAACCGGCGCAAGGCAGGTTGGCAAAACCTATCTCATTCGAGAATTCGCCGACCAACATTATGAGAGTTTCGCGGAATTTAATTTCATTCAAAATCCGGATGCGGCACGTATCTTCAACCCTCCTAGCGATGCAGCAACCATGCTCATGCGCATGGAACTGGCATCCGGCCAACGTTTTATTCCAGGGAAAACGCTGATTTTTCTTGATGAAATCCAAGCATGCAAGGAAGCCGCAACAGCCGTCAAATTCCTTGTGGACGACGGCAGATATGATTTCGCCATGTCAGGATCTTTACTCGGAGTCGAACTTGAAGATGTTCGCTCCGTCCCAGTTGGATATCAAAGCGAAGTAATGATGTTCCCTCTGGATTTTGAGGAATTCTGCTGGTCACAGAATGTCGATGGAAAAATTTTCGACATGTTGAAGGAATGCTATGAGAAAAAACAGCCAGTAGATGATTTTATTCATGAACATCTTATGTCTTTATTCAGAAAATATCTGATTATTGGAGGCATGCCGGCTGCAGTAGCATCGTTTGCACAAAACAACAGTCTCATAGACGTTCGTCAGGCACAAGAAGATATCAAACAAGGTTATCGTCGCGATATCAGTCAGTACGCACGCAAAGAGGACCGTCTGCATATTCGCTCTATTTACGACCTTGTTCCAAGTGAGCTCAACAATCCCAACAAGCGTTTCACGTTCGCAAAAATCAAAAAAAACACGCGATTCCAAGCCGTGGCCAACGATTTTGACTGGCTTGCCGCTGCGAACGTCGCCATTCCCGCATACAACGTGGACGAGCCCCGCAAACCGTTGGAAATGTCTAAAGAACGTAATTTGTTCAAACTGTTTTATTCCGATGTTGGTCTGCTCACGGGCGCATATCTCAACTCGACCGCACTTGATATTCTTGCCGGCGATGACGAAGTTAATTATGGAGCAATCTACGAAAATGTGGTAGCCCAGGAACTTACCGCCCACGGTTTTTCTCATCTGTATTATTACAACAGCAAGCGCTTAGGAGAACTTGATTTTCTCGTCCAAGATCGCAATGACAATATCATTCCCATTGAGGTGAAATCAGGAAAGAATTACAAGGTTCATCGGGCTCTTAATAATGTGCTCGCAGAGGAAAGTTATCACCTTCGCCAAGGATTAGTTTTCGGCCCCGGCAACATCGAAACCGATCACAACATCACCTACTACCCCATCTACCTAATCAGCAAGTTTTACAACAACTAGCCCAGTAGCATTCATCGCGATGCCACAAACTATGATGATGGCAGCACGATAGGGAGCGTTATGACTGAAATTATTCATGATGGGGTTCCTTTACTTCATATACGGAAACAACAAGATCCGTATTGCCGATATTGATAATGGACAATGAGGTGGCATCTGGGAAATTCTTCGCCGGGAGAGAGATCGTTTCTATTCCGTTAGATGTACAGGCCTCCCTAGTGGTTAGGGTGTGTGGCTGTCCATCTTTGTAGAGGACAAACGAATAAGGAGCCTGCTCCTTCTGCTTACACATGGAGATGACATAATACATATTGCTGTCATCAACTGTTTTTGTAAATGAAATAGCACCATCGCCATGTACGGATTTCGCACCCAACTTGTTTACTAGAACCAGTTTGTCCGAGCTATTGAGATCATCGACGGCGACACGGTCCAGAGCGTCCACAGTAAATGTTTTATATGCCTGTTTTGCGGCATCATCATTCTCGCTGCTGCTCTGTACGGAGCCATCACCGGAACTTTCATGTACGGCTTTCGTGCAGCCAACGCATGACCACAACAACAAGCTGGACAACAAGCAACAGGCGCTTCTTCGCATCACTTGATTCATAAGGCACCTCCATTGGTCTCTCCGACAAGAACAGCTAAGGTTTCCTGCAATAACAAGAATATGACATTGGCACATGGAATGCCACGCATCGCTGTCGCACGAATGGCCAACATTCACCGGAAACGCTGGAGGAGCTGCGCCGCCGCCACAACATGCACACCCTGTCCGGTAATTGACGCGGACGATACGAATGCTACTCGAGCTGTTCGGAGAGTTCCATCCATTCGAGTTCAAGTTCTTCGGACTCGTCGGCGACGGGTTTGAAGCTGGTCGTTGAGCTTGCCTAGACCTTCGTAGTCGCTGGGGTCGTGCGCGGCCATCTGCTGTTCAAGGTCGGCTTTCTGATCCTCAAGTTTGGCAAGCTTGCGCTCGATTGCCGATACGCGCTTAGAGGCTTCATGGAAGGCCTTGCCGGAAAGCTTCGGCGTAGAAGGCGCGGAAGATGCGGTTTCAGCAGTCGCAGACCCACTTGCGGAGTTGCCTGCGGTGCCTTCGGTCGTAGAACCGGCAGTCCCAGCGGAACCGCCCTTCTTGCCTTTGCCGGCACCTGCCTTTTCGTCCGCAAACGGATTCTTGCCGTTCTTGATGGCCTCAGTCATGTCCAGATAATCCTGCACGCCACCGGCAGGTGGCGCACCTTGCCGCCGATCAGCGCGAACTGCTGATCGGTGACGCGTTCGAGCAGATACCGGTCATGGGAGACGACGATCAGAGTTCCCGGCCAAGTGTCGAGCAGATCCTCCATCACGGCGAGCATGTCGGTGTCGAGATCATTGCCGGGCTCATCCATGATGAGCACGTTCGGCTCGTCCAGTAGGATCAGCAGCAACTGCATACGACGCTTCTGACCACCCGATAGGTCCTTGATCGGCGTCATCAGCTGCGCCGACTCGAATCCGAGACGCTCCATCATCTGCCCCGGCGTGGTTTCCTTGCCGTCCACGATATAGCTCGGCTTGTAACGGCTCAGCACTTCCTTGATCTTGTATTTACCGAGCTTCTCCAATTCGTCGAGACGCTGTGAAAGCACCGCGAATTTCACGGTTTTGCCGATATTCACATGACCTACAGTGGGGGTGATCGTGCCGTCAAGAATCTTCAATAACGTCGATTTTCCGGCACCGTTCGCGCCGACGATGCCGAAACGATCGCCCGGCCCGATCAGCCATGTCACGTCGTCAAGAATCTTACGACCGGTAACAGTAATTTTTTGCGCTGCAGAAGTAATTTCTTCTGCAGGATCATCAGTATTATTTTCTTGCGATTCCTGAATTTCTTGCGATTCTTTCGCAGCTGCAGCAACTTGCGCCGCTGCAACACCGGCATCCACCAATCGCGGATCAGTCAGATCGTCGACGGCAACTTCCACGGAACCATGCACTTGCGGCTCGGCATACATGGCCGGCACCACATCGACGCGCGATGCCGACGCTTCCATGTCGGCAACGTCAGGATCGATATCGGCCTCGCCTTGCACATGTTCGAAAATCTGCGTCACATCGATCAGGTCAACCACCTGCTTGCCCAAGCGGGATGTGGCCATCTGCTTCAATTCCAGCGTATTGCGCACCGGAGGCACGTCGGCGATGAGCTCACGCGCGGCCTTCACATGGAATTTCTGCTTGGTGGAACGGGCGCGGGCACCGCGGGTAAGCCAGGCAAGTTCCTTACGAGCCAGATTGCGACGTTTCGTTTCACGCACGTCGGCTTGGCGATCGCGTTCCACGCGCTGCAGCATATATGCGGAATAGCCGCCTTCAAACGGCTCGATTTCGCCGTCATGCACCTCCCACATGGATTCGCACACTTCGTCGAGGAACCAACGGTCATGGGTGACGAGCAGCAGCGCGCCGGATCCGGCCGGCCAACGGTTCTTCAAATGTTCCGCCAGCCAGTGAATGGTCACCACATCCAAATGGTTTGTAGGCTCGTCGAGTGCGAGAATATCCCAATCCTTGAGCAACAGGCGTGCCAAATCGGCGCGGCGACGCTGACCGCCGGAAAGCGAACCGATTTTCGCTTCCAAGCTGATGCCGCCAAGCAATGCTTCGACGATTTCGCGCGACTTGGTTTCCGCAGCCCATTCGTAGTCTTCACGGCCTTCGAGCGCAGCTTCGCGCACGGTGGCGTTGTCGTCGAGCGGATCACGCTGGTCGAGCATGCCGAACGTAAGCCCGCCGCGAATGGTCACGCGACCGGAATCCGGCTCCTGCGTGCCTTTGAACAAATGCAGCAACGTGGACTTGCCGTCGCCGTTCTTACCGACGATGCCGATGCGGTCGCCTTCAAAAACACCCTGCGTTACATCGTTGAAAATATTCTTGGTCGCAAAAGCAAGCGAAACGTGTTCAAGTCCCAAATCATAAGTCGGCATAAGTCACCAATGTAGCGGGAACATCTCCCAAACCTGCAGGCAATGCCGCAACTTGCGAATCGCCACCAGCGCTACGCAGCAATCGGAGCCGCACGCAACTCGGCGATCAGCTGCTGCGCCTGAGCCAAATTCTGCCCATACGAATTACAACGAGCGGCAAAACTCGAAAACACCTGATCCGCAAGCGGCTGCAACTGCGGATTATATTCGGCGAACGCCTCGCGCAACTGCGATTTCGACCCGCCGGCAGCCTTGAGATCCTTGACCATGCTTGACTCGTCAAGCCACTCCTCCAACAGAGTAGGGGTAACCTCCAAGTGGAACTGCATGCCCAGAGCGGAACCAAAACGGAACGCCTGCACCTTGGTCTTCGCGGATCGTGCCAATGGCTGCGCGCCCTCCGGCAACGACACCACGTCGTTATGCCAGTGCAGCACATCCACGGTTTTGTTCCACATCGAGAAATAATCATGCTTGTCGATGCATTTAATCGGCGCAAAACCGATTTCCGGAGCATCTCCCGACTTCAGCTTCGCCCCCAGCGCGGTGGCGATGATCTGATGTCCCAGCACACGCCCAACACCGGCTTGCCCACACTGACCGCAGCCCGCGCGAGCTTGGCCTCGGCCTTTAATCCCGGATACTTGTCGTAGTCGAGCGCACCCATCGGACCGCCCATGATCACCACGCCGGAAACCTCGCCAAAATCAGGCAAATCCGGTTTCTTCTGCTTGGCGACATTGATGATTTGATACTGCAGTCCCAAATCATCCAGACTGTCTAAAATGCGTCCCGGTCTCTCCCACGGAACGTGTTGCAAAATCAGCACCTGCGATTGCGTCATACATTCTATTGTTGCATCACCTACGTAAACGATGTTCACAAATCCAACAAAAACCGTTTTGCCGTTCATTTTCATCTCGCATGCATGTCCGATTCTGGCAATACTCTCGTGGTTATGACGAACACGCAAGAACCGCAGAATATCAACATTTCTAGCGTCGCAACCGCAGTTGACGCAGTGGCGAGCGCCGCTGCCGATCTGAAGCTGTACGACACCGCATCGCACGCCGTGTCGAATTTCACGCCGATCAAGCCTGGTCAGGTCGGCATGTACGTGTGTGGCGCCACCGTGCAGAGCTCGCCGCATATCGGCCATATTCGTGCGGCTGTCGCGTTTGACGTGGTGCGTCGCTGGTTCGAGCGTTTGGGCTACAAGGTCACGTTCGTGCGCAATGTCACCGATATCGACGACAAGATTCTCGATAAGGCTGCGGCCGCCGGTCAGCAGTGTGGGAGCGCGCGTACATTTACGAGCGTGAATTCACTGAGGCTTACAACACGTTGGGTGTTGAGCCGCCTACGTATGAGCCGCGTGCGACCGGCCACATGATCGACATGATCGATCTGATCAAGCAGATCATCGACAATGGCCACGGCTACGTGGTGACTGATGAGAACGGCCATCCGACCGGCAACGTGTATTTCGACGTTGCAGCTGGCCTCATTATGGCGAGTTGACGCATCAGAAGCAGACCGCTGTGGCCGATGCCGCTTCCGAGGTGGCCGATGCATGGGTCCGTCGGTCGACAATACGGGCAACGACAAGTACAATCCGGTTGATCCTGCGGACATGTCGGAAGACAAGCATGATCCGCGTGATTTCGCATTGTGGAAGGCTCCGAAGGATTCCGATCCGCTTGACGCGCGTTGGAATACTCCGTTCGGCACGGGTCGCCCGGGTTGGCATATTGAATGCTCGGCGATGAGCCACCGCTATTTGAAGGATATGTTCGACATTCATGGCGGCGGGCTGGACTTGCGTTTCCCGCACCATGAGAACGAAATGGCGCAGACTCGTGCCGCCGGTTACGATTCGGCGGCTCGTTGGATGCATTCCGCATGGGTTACCGCCAAGGGTGAGAAGATGTCGAAGTCGCTGGGCAACGGCTTGTCCGTGCCGGCGGTTTTGGCGGAAAATTCCGCTTGGGTGGTGCGTTACGCGCTTGGTTCCGTGCAGTATCGTTCCATGTTGGAATGGTCGGATCAGACGTTGACCGAGGCTCAGTCCGCGTACGATCGTGTGTCGAATTTCATCGAACGTGCCGGTGCCGCCGTTGGCGGGCAGCCGTCCCGTGAGGAGATCGTTTCGGTTTCCGCCGATGAGCTGCCGGCTGATTTCGTCGCCGCAATGAATGACGATATTAATGTTTCCGGCGCCTCCGCTGCGATTTTCACGGCGATTCGTTCTGGCAACACGTTGCTTTCGAAGCTTGCCGATCGTGTTGATTCGGATGTTGCGAAGGATGAAGTTCGCGCTGTTTTGGTGAATGTGCGTGCGATGCTCGATACGCTTGGTTTGGATCCGTTGGCGGAACCGTGGGTAAGCGAGGGTGCGGCCGGCGGCGCCGCCGGAGCCGGTGCCGATTCCGCTGAGCATACTGCGCTTGACCGTTTGGTTTCCGAACAGTTGGAGGAGCGTGCCGAAGCCCGCAAGGCCAAGGATTTCGCCCGCGCCGACGCCATTCGTGATGCCTTGGGCGCAGCCGGAATCGCCATCGAAGACACTCCCCAGGGTCCCACCTGGACCCTCAAATAATCCGCAGCGCTCTTAATAAGCAATAATCCCGTCTTCTCCTATTGGAAGAGACGGGATTGTCATTTCTCATGCAAATAGCATCAAGCATCTCACCGAATATCAACCGAACATCATCAACACCATTAATTGGAATGCGAAATTTCCCGCGGGACGGCTAGACTGAGGGACATTATGGCAGCATTTAGTTCTTTGACAGATAGGCTCTCGAATGCGTTCAAGCATCTGAAGAGCAAAGGCAAGCTTTCCGAGGCTGATATCGATGGTACGATCCGCGAAATCCGCCGCGCGCTGCTCGACGCCGACGTGGCGCTCGACGTGGTGCGTTCCTTCACCGGCCGAATCCGCGAGCGTGCGCTCGGCACCGAGGTTTCCCAGGCGCTGAATCCGGCCCAGCAGGTCGTGAAGATCGTCAACGAAGAGTTGAGGCCGTGCTTGGCGCTGGCGTTGACCGACCGCTGAATTTTGCGAAGAATCCGCCGACCGTCATCATGCTCGCCGGTCTTCAGGGTGCTGGTAAAACCACCCTCGCAGGCAAACTCGGCTACTGGCTGAAGGATTCCGGCCACACTCCGCTGTTGGTCGCGGCCGATTTGCAGCGTCCGAACGCAGTGACGCAGCTGCAGGTGGTTGGCGAACGTGCAGGCGTGCCCGTGTACGCTCCGGAAAAGGGCGTGCAGTCCGACGGTGGCGAAGCCGTTGCTTCCCCGGGTCTGACCACCGGCGATCCGGTGAAGGTGGCGCGTGACGCTGTTGCGCTGGCCAAGCAGAAGCTGTACGACACGGTCATCATCGATACCGCAGGCCGTCTCGGCGTTGACGAAGAGCTGATGAAGCAGCTCGCGATATTCGCGACGCCGTGCAGCCGAACGAAATCCTGTTCGTAATCGACGCGATGATCGGTCAGGATGCCGTGCAGACGGCGAAGGCGTTCGATGAGGGCGTGGACTTCACCGGCGTGGTGCTTTCGAAGCTTGATGGCGACGCCCGTGGCGGTGCCGCGCTTTCGGTCGCCTCCGTTACCGGCAAGCCGATTCTGTTCGCTTCCACTGGCGAAGGTCTGAAGGATTTCGAGGTTTTCCACCCGGATCGTATGGCTTCCCGCATTCTCGATATGGGCGATATTCTTACCCTGATCGAGCAGGCGCAGAAGCAGTTCGACGAGGAAGAGGCTCGTAAGGCCGCCATCAAGATTTCCGATGGTTCCTTTGGTTTGGATGATTTCCTCGATCAGCTGCAACAGGTGCGCAAGCTTGGTCCGATGAAGAATCTGCTTGGCATGATTCCGGGTATGGCCGCGCATCGTAAAGAACTTGAGCAGTTCGACGAGAGGGAAATCGATCGTACTGAAGCCATTATTCGTTCGATGACTCCTGCGGAACGTCGTGATCCTTCGATTATTGACGGTTCTCGTCGAGCTCGTATCGCTTACGGTTCCGGCGTGACCGTTTCGCAGGTGAACGCGCTGTTGCAGCGTTTCGAGCAGGCCGCGAAGATGATGAAGCGTATGAGCAACAAGGCCGGCGCTGGCATGCCTGGCTTTGGCGGCCCTGCCATGGGCGGGGGCAAAGGCAAGGGCAAAGGCAAGAAGGGCAAGAAGAAGGGCGGTAAGTCCGGCAATCCGATGAAGCGCGAGGCTGAAGAGAAGGCATTGCGCGACAAGCTTGCCGGCAAGAACTCCGACGGTAAGTCTTCCGGCGGTTCCGCTTTTGCCAAGAAGCCGCAGAATCCTGCACTTCCCGCCGGATTGCAAGACTTGATGGGCGATGCCGGTGAGCTGCCGCCGAACTTTGGCGGCGGACTGTCCGGCTTGCTGCACTAAAGCAAGCGACGCGAAAACGGTAACGTATAAAAAGGGGATGTGATTCAAGACGAATCGCATCCCCTTTTTGCGTACTCCAATCAGCTGTTTTCAGCTGAATCGACTACCTTATAATCGCCATCAACTACTTCAACGTCAACGTGGCAGCAAGCGCAAGATGATCGCTACCTTCAACGCAGAACGAACTCACGTCGGAAGCGTCCAATCCCTTGGTGAAAAGCACATGGTCGAGAATGATGCGCGGCCACGGCAGCCATGATGGGAACGTGGCATGACGGCCCTTCGCCTCGCACAAGGCCGCATCCTTGAAGCCCGCATTCAGCAGCTTGCGGAAGCTTGGATGATGGTACCGGAATTCAAATCACCCAACACAACGGTGATGTCGCCCTGCTTCTGAGTGGTCGCCAACTCCCCCAAACCGATGATGCCGGCGGACCATTCCCTGCATCCGCGCATCGGAGACTTCGGATGTGCCGAAACAAACGTGATGCCGCGCATCGAATCGATCGGGAAGCACACGCCCGGCACGTCGGCCGCGGGAATCACCGCAGTGACCGGAGACATGTCGCTTGGTTCAATACGAATCCACACACCGTTGAATCCGCCATTGTCCGTTCCCTTGCTCTCCCCCAACTGACGGTACGGAAGCAAATCAGACAATCCCGAAGCGTCCAATTGCGCAACCAGATCGTCCGTCAATTCCTGCAATGCAAGTACTGCAATATCATGTTTTTTGACCGCACTGACGATTGCCGCAGCGTTGGCGCGACCAAATCGGCAGTTCAGCGTCATCACACGGAAACGGCCATGTTTCGCGGATTCCGTAACAGCTTCATTGCCTGTTTCACGAGATGTTTCACGCTTTTCCGCAAGTTTTTCGGCGACCCTCTGCGCAGTATTGGGAGAATTGAGATTCTCCATCCAATATGCGATTTTGCGCAGCAGCGATGCAAGACAGACCACCGCAGCGACTCCCCCGAGAGCCGGCTCATGCAACACGAAACCGGCGACGGCGATCGCAAGCGTCGGAATCCACAGCAACGGAATCAACGCAATCAAGTACGGCAGCGGCAAATGGCCATCCCAACCAGCCGGCATCTCGCCAAGCGCAATCCATACAACGCAAATAATCAACGCAATCCAAAGCGCGATAATCATTCAGGCAACTCCCCCTATGCAAACCGTTCACTCCGAACGGACATACGCAAACTCGGAACCTCCAAGTGTAGCCAGCCTGCCTGATTCCGACGATTCCGCCATGTAGACCCACGCAAACATCTCACGAATGCCAGCAAATGTCCGATTCTGCCGATTCGGTCATTCAAGGCATCACATTCGCCGCATAATTGACCGTTTCCGCAGAATCAGACAAACGACTTCCCGGTTTTGCACGGATTCGGAAAGTCACATAGAGCGGGAAACATCCTAAGACCCATCCGTCCGTACCCCACGGTTATACTTGGTAAGTTATTCGCGCGCGCGAGGCCCTCTAACTATCGCGTGACGTGAGGAACATGTGGGTTTCGGATTCCGTGCCCCACACAGAAAACGAAACGCACACCCCTAGTTATACAAGGAGAGCCATTTTGGCAACCAAGATTCGTCTGAAGCGCATGGGTAAGAAGTTCTACGCGTTCTACCGCGTGGTGATCATGGATTCCCGTACCAAGCGTGATGGCCGCGCCATCGAAGAGATCGGTACCTACAATCCGAACACCCAGCCTTCGACCATCGTTATCGATTCCGAGCGCGCTCAGTACTGGCTCGGCGTTGGCGCTCAGCCGACCGAGCAGGTGCTGAACCTGCTGAAGATCACCGGTGACTGGCAGAAGTTCAAGGGCCTTGACGGTGCTGAAGGCACCCTGAAGACCGTTGAGGCCGGCCCGGATGCCGCCGCTCGCGTTGAGGCCGTTGAGGCTCAGGCTCAGAAGCTGAAGCTGCAAAGTCCGAAGCTGACGCCAAGGCCAAGGCTGAAGCCGAAGCCGCCGCTACCGAGGAAGCTCCGGCCGAAGAGCCGGCTGCGGAAGCTGAGTGATCATGCTCGCCCAGGCTGTGGAACATCTGATTAAGAACATCGTCGATTTTCCCGACGACGTTTCGGTGAAGTCCCATGAGAACGCGCGTGGCGAACTCATTCGCGTGCGCGTCAACCCGGAAGACATCGGTCGCGTCATCGGACGCAGCGGACGCACGGCAAATGCGATTCGCGCCGTGGTGCAGGCACTGTCCGACCACAAGGTGCGCGTCGACATCATGGACGTGCGCAGGTGAGATCCTAGCGTGGTGCGTGATATGCATTCTGACGACCCTCAACAGCCCGAGCTGCTGAGGGTCTGTCGTATCGGGCGTGCGCAGGGGCTCAAAGGCGAAGTCACCGTGCAGATCTTTACGGACGAACCGGAATACCGGTTCGCTCCCGGTGCTGTGTTGTACACGAAAGACGGCGAAGAAGAGTATGTGGTGGAGAACTCCCGTACCTTCAAAAACCGTTGGATCATCAAGTTCGAAGGCATTGACAACCGCGACCAATCCGAAGCAGCCAACGGCATTGTGCTATATGGCGAGGCGGATGATCCGAAAGACATGCTTGAAGCCGACGAGTGGTATCCGAAAGACCTCATCGGTCTTGAGGCGCGACTGGCTGAAGACAATATGCTTGGTCTCGAACCGGGCGTGGTGGTCGGCAAAGTCGTTGACGTGATAGAAGTGGCCCAATGGCTGCTGAAGATTCGTCTCGCCAATCCGGTGAAGGATGCCGACGGCGCTGTGTTGAGAACAGCGCGCTCGTGCCATTCGTGGACGAGCTCGTGCCAGACATCGACCTCGAAGAGGGCTATCTGACCCTCGATCCGCCTGGAGGTCTTATTCCGGGACTGTGATCGTTTGCGATCCTGCGTAAGCATTCATGATTACGCGCTTTCGATCACATATCCATTCAAGTGGGCATTGGAATCCAGTGCCCACTTTTTATGTTTCCTGCCACTTGGCAGGCATCCCGGTATTCTGAACATTATGAAGATCGATATCGTGTCTGTTTTCCCGGAATATTTTGAAGTGCTGAACCTCAGTCTGCTCGGCAAAGCGCAGTCGAAAGGGCTTGTGGAGGTTACCGCGCACAATCTGCGCGACTGGACGCACGACGTACATCATTCCGTCGATGACACTCCTGTCGGCGGTGGCGCAGGCATGGTGATGAAGCCGGAAGTGTGGAGCGAATGCCTCGACGAGCTGCTGCAGCTTGAGCCTGCGGTAATCGAAAATACGGAAAATATTGAGGATTCTGCGGATTCCTTCGATACTGGCGATTCTTGCGATACTGCAGATTCCGACACTGCACAATCTTCCGCAGGTCCTGAGAATTCCGAAAAAACTGATATTGCACCATCTTCCGCAGGTCCTGTGCTGATTTTTCCGAATCCTTCCGCCCCACTGTTCACACAACAGGATGCGACGGAACTGAGCCATGCCGATCATCTGCTGTTCGGCTGCGGCCGTTACGAAGGGTATGACGCGCGCATTCCGCAGTATTACCGCGCGCAAGGCATTGACGTGCGCGAATATTCGATCGGCGATTACGTGTTGAACGGCGGCGAGGTTGCGGTTTCGGTCATGCTGGAGGCAATCACGCGACTGCTGCCCGGTTTTATGGGCAATGCCGCTTCGATTGTTGAGGAATCGTATACGGGCGATAATGCGCTGTTGGAGCACCGCCAGTACACGAAGCCCGCAGAATGGCGTGGCATCAAGGTTCCGGACGTGCTGCTTTCCGGCAATCATGCGAAAGTGGATCGTTTCCGCCGCGATGAGGCGCTCGAGAAAACCAATGAGTTGCGTCCCGACCTGATCGAAGCGTTGGATTGCGCCAAGCTCGACAAAGCCGATCGCAAGACCTTGATGGCGCTCGGTTGGGAGGTTTCCGCCGCCCATCCGCGCAAACGCTAGCTTTTAAACGCTTGTTTTTACGCGGAATAATCGCAAGTTTTTTCTTGCGATTATTGCTGACCGTTATCTGAGATTGGCTTGCTTAGTTCGATGTAGTAGACGGCGGTTTCGCCATAATCGCGCCGATCGGTGATTTCCCAGTTTTCTGGAGCCGTGGGCTCTTCGGAACGGGTGGATCGTTCCAGCATGATCACCGTGTTGTTGGAAGTCAGTTCACGGCTGGCAAGATCGGCGAGCAGCTGGTTGCAATCATTCGTTTCGAAGGCGTACGGCGGGTCGATGAACACCATGTCGAACGGTTCAACGGCCGAAGCTGAAGCCGCGTATTTTTCTGCGCGAGCCTTCACCACGCGGGCACTCATGCCATGTTCCCACGAACGGTTATGTTTCAACGCGGTCAGCGTCTGCGCGATCAATGCGGCCGCCGGAGCGGATGATTCCACCGCCACCAGCTCTCGTGCGCCACGGCTCAATGCTTCGATGCCCAAAGCGCCGGTTCCTGCAAACAAATCGAGCACGCGGGCATCGTCCAACACTCCCCATGAATCGAGATGCGAGAAAATCGCCTCTTTGGTGCGATCGGTGGTCGGTCGAGTGCCCGCTTTCGGCGTGGTCAATGCAACGCCTTTGAATCGTCCTGAAATTACGCGCATACGCACCACTCTAGCGTGCCAGGCGATTAATTAATCGCACCAAACTAATTACTGGTCAGGAACGTTTCATTGCCGCGCGTGAAATCAAGCACCGCCCCGGCCAACTGCACATGTTCGAGTAAATCAGGATCCTGAGCGACAAGCCTCGTAGCCTCAACCCGCGCATGCTCAATAATCTTCACATCCTTAACCACACGAAGCAGCTTCAAACCTGACTTTCCGCCAGATTGCGCGTCGCCGAGCACGTCGCCGGCGCCGCGGAATTCCAAATCGGCCTGCGCTATTTCGGCACCATCCAACGTGCCTGAATCACGTCAAGACGGCGGGCGGCATCACTGTCCGCGGGCGCACGCGAAATCAGGAAAGCCCCCGAATCGGTGCCGCCTCGGCCGACGCGCCCACGCAACTGGTGCAATTGCGAAAGCCCATACCGGTCCGCATCGAAAATCACGATGCAGCTGGCTTTCGCCACGTCCACGCCGACCTCGATCACCGTGGTCGCCACCAGAATCGGTGTTATGCCGGATTCAAAATCGGCCATGACCTGCGATTTTGTGGTGTCATCGTCACGCCCGGTCAACGTGGCGAATCGAATGCCTTTGAACTGCGGCAGCGATTGCAGACGCTCCACGATTTCCGCCACGGAATGCAACGGGGGGCGTTGTGCGCGCCGGTCGTCGTCTTCGCCAAGATCGTAGCGTCGTCAAAAGCCGCGGCCGACGAACCTGCGGTTTTCGAGCCTGAAGCCGCTGACGCCGCCAGCGCGCCGTCCGCATCTTCGGCATCGGCGTCAATGCGCGGGCAGACCACGTAGGCACGTTCCCCCGCGTCGATGCGCTTGCGAATCAGGGCAAACATTTCGCCCATCAACGACGCATTGTCTTCCGGCACCACGAATGTGCGAATCGGCTTGCGGCCGCCGGGAAGTTCGGTCAGCGAGGAAATGTCGAGATCGCCGAACCAGGTCATGGCTGCGGTGCGCGGAATCGGCGTGGCCGTCATGACCAACAGATGAGGCGCCGTAGAACCCTTGGAATTCAACGATTCGCGCTGTTCCACACCGAAGCGGTGCTGTTCGTCGATCACCGCCAAGGTGAGGTTCGGCGCCTGGAAACTCTTGGAAAATGCGGCGTGCGTCGCCACGACGATACAGGGCATGCCCGATGCGGCTGCTGCGAGCACGCGACGACGTTCGGCAAGTCGCATACTTCCCGTGAGAAGAAATACAGGAATCTCCATCTTTTGTGCCAAATATATCGTTTCCTTTGCCGGAAAATCCGGTTTCCATATCATCAGATGCGGCCAAATCAAGAAGGTCTGCAAGTTGTACACCTTTATCCACAGCATTATTGTGAATTGTTTTTGCGTCGAATTCCCCATCTTTCGAACTTTGCGCGGACCGTTTATTGCTTCGCCGCGCATTGGCATCATCTAGATTTTTTTGATTATCACTCGAATTTGCGTCGCTTTTTCCCAGTTTGGATACCATTGTGGAAATGCTCGCATAATGCTGTTCGGCAAGAACCTGCGTTGGCGCTACAAGCACGGCCTGGCCGCCTGATCCGACGGCCTGCATCATGGCAGCAACCGCGACCACGGTCTTACCGGAACCGACCTCGCCTTGCAGCAATCGTTGCATGGGGTAATCGTGCGCCATATCGGCGGAAATATCGGCGATGACCTGCTGTTGGCCGTTCGTAAGGGCGAATGGCAGCGACGCGATGAAATCGTCTTTCAACCGCGTTTCAGGGCATGCGGTAGCCTTGGATTTGCGCGATGCATCGCGTGATTTGACGAGCGCGGTCTGGCAGATCAGCGCTTCCTCATATCGCAACGTTTGCAAGGCGTTATCGAAATTCTTGCGATCAACCGGATCATGAATCGCCATGAATGCCTCAGCACGATGCATAAGCCATATTCCTCACGAAAATCTTCCGGAATAATATCGGGAATAGCATTACCGAGTACTTTAATCTGTATTTCTCGATCAATTTGGGGAATATCAAAATCCCCTTCTTGCGTAGGATTATCTAAGAAATTCCCTGCATTTTGCGTTGCCAAATATTCGGCTCCGCGCAACGCATCCATATATTTCAATACCGATTCATGAATATGTTCGCTGGAAATTCGCGAAGTTGCATGATATACCGGTCGTGGACGGCAAACTCGTTTCAGCGCTTCGTCGATCGTTTGCGCATCGTATTTCAGATTGCCGAGAGGCGGATTCGCAGGATCGCCGAAACCGTCGTTCCATTCCCCGTTTTCCGACTGCGATTGCACGGGATTGATGGTGAGCAGGTCGGGATGCGTGAATTGCAGACGATTGTCGTACACGCTTGGCTCGCCTGCGACGACAAGCAGCGCTCCCGCGTGCAGTTTGCGCTGCACCCAGTCAACATACGATTTGCGATACGAAAAGAAGACCAGCGACGCCAACGATTTTGGGGTGTTGCGACGCGCTGCGAAATCGTCGTCCGTGACTGTTGCGATCAGGCGGAAGCCTCGACGTGCATGGGGAAAACGCGCGTTTCGAGCACATGCGCGGCGAACGCCATTTTCTCCCCGATTTTCGCTTCATGCAGTGAGCGCGCGGGAACCGGATCGGTTACGCGGAACGGATAGTAGGTCAGGGCGTCGCCAACTGACACCACACCAAGCGATTTCAGCGCGCCGACTCTGCGGCGGTTGCTCTCGATTGATGAAATCGGTGTTTCCAGTGTGGTGCTCATAACGCACCATTCTCCCCAGTTATGCCGACAGATGCGGCTTCAACCACTGGGTACGACTCAAACCGCCCAAATTCCCCACTCGCTGGAGGAATACGGACGCAAACCAGCCCCTCAGCGGGCAAAAACCTCCACCCACTGGAGAAATCACCCCGTCCACAAGCCCCTTAGCGGGCAAAAAGCTCCAGTCGCTGGAGAAATCAGGACGCAAACCAGCCAACCAATGGGAGTATTCCTCCACCTACTGGAGGAATACGGACGCAAACGCCACTGTAAGCGGGAAGATTTCTCCATCGAGTGGAGAAATCCGAACGCTTAAAGCCTGGCGGGATCAAGATAAAGCAAAACCCCGGTGACCATTGGTCTACCGGGGTTTCAAGCTGTTATTTCGCGATTCACGCTTCAACGCGCTGAACCTTGCCAGCCTTGATGCACTTGACGCAAACGCGAACGCGAACGTTCTCGCCGTCGATGGTGGTGCGAACCGGCTGCAGGTTCGGGCGGAAGGTGCGCTTATTGCGAATATGTGAGTGCGAAACGGTGAAACCGGTCTGCGGTCCCTTGCCGCACACTGCGCAACGAGCTGCCATAATGGACTCCCTATAATTACTATTGACTTGCAAGTCTGCGCGTTCGATGCCCCGCAACTGAATGCAAGGCAGAACACACAACTTCTCAACTATACAACCAGCCCCAGCCAATCGCAAATTTGTGGATAGCAATCGCCTTAAATTCCCCGGAATGCCGCTGTCTGGTCAACATGCGTCAGGTCGGCAGACAGCGCATCCAAACCACCATTTGCCCGCGCATAGACGTCGCCAGCCAGTCATAGCCCGAGCCGCCAGCCAGTCAAACCGCCCAGCACACCCCACCCGGCGTCGTCGCGCTAGTTCTTCGAACGCCCTTCGGCTCCAAAACGAAGGCTCATCGCAACCGCGCCGATCACATCACCGCCATCGCGCATTCCAAGCATCCAAGCCGCATCCTGAGCCAGTAGCGGGAAACCAGCATCCGTCAGGCAAATCGCGGCGCGGGCAATCGTATCTAACACCTTGTCTTCCGGCGCAACCGGCACGCCGCCGGATCGCAGCGCATCGCACGCATCCCCATATTTCATATCCGGCGAAGGCAATCCCATCTGCCTACTCACTTCTTCGGCCTCATCGCGCGCGGCCGTACGGAATGGCGTGCCGCCGTTGACCATCATCGCATAGCAGGCGAGCGCTTCCGGCAGACGTCCCAACTGCCACAATGCGTAGCCAAGTCGATAGTAGAGTACTTCGCAATCGATAGGCAGCACTGCGATTTTCAACGCGCCGATGAGCACGTCGGCCGCTTTGCCGTATTCGTCGGTTCTTGCGTATACCTGCGATAGTTCCTCGTAGAAACGTACGCTGGTTGGGGCAAGTTTGATGCAGGCGCGCAGCTCACGTTCCGCGCGCTCATAGTCGCCATTGTTTTTGGCGAGTTCCCCAAGATTCTGGTGTACGTCGACTACAGCATCCGGCAGTTTCCAGTAGCGCGTGTGTTCGTCGCCGTCTAGCAGGGAGATGATGAGTCGCACGCCTGGACGGCTGCAGTAGAGCGGAATTTCGCCATTTTCGCCAATTTTCGCTACGCCTGTCTCGTCAGTTCCGCCCGCTTCGCACACCCCACCTGCTTCACCGCTTTCGCCAAGTTGCGCCAACGCGGCTTCCAATTGGAGTTCGGCGACCATGGGGGATCCTTCGTTTTCTTCCATAATCGCGTTCACATCATCGGTGGAAACCGGCGATTCGTCATGCATCACGTCAAGTTCGCAGGCACGGTCGGCACGTAGGAATCCCCGCAATCCTTCAGGCAGCGCACGTTGATCCTGCCATTCGGAAACACGTTTCTCCAAGAATACGGCTGACGTTGCCAGCGGTGTGATTGGCGTCAGGGCACGGTTCCCATCAAAGAAACCCACATAACGCACCGGGCGCAGCAAATTGAGCAGCGCCAGCGGATCGACATCCAACGGAACCACGTCGCATTGTCCGTTTTTCATGGCAGGCAGCGCACCCATCATGAATGGCACGCGATCGAATCCCATGGAATCACGGGAATGCCGTCAGCATCCCCCACGCAACCGGTCAGATCGACTTGCGTCAGTCGTACGCTTGACGAGAACGCCGCCCACGCAAGCATGCCCGCCAATCGCACGGCATACGCGGAGGCGAATCCGTCGCGATATTGCGACGCAACCGGCATGATCGCCGTGTTCGGTATGCTGAAACGCACCACCATCACGCCGCTGGACGCATCGACGTCAAATCGGTAATGCAAGCGGAAAGGCAATTCGAGATTTTCGCAAACATTGGCGAATCTGGTGCTGATATCCCAATTTCCGCCGCGTGCCCCTTCCGTACCCCTCATTCTACGGAAGTTGTTTTCACCTTCCTGCAGACCGTCGATTGCCACGATCGCACCCGACACGTTTCGCAGATACTGTTGCGATTTCGCAATATAGAAGTTTTCGTCGATGCACGCTTCCGGCATACCTCCGTGCACCGCCCTGCGCGCTTCGTCGTCGGCATAGTCGATGCGGTTAAGCGCCGATTCGACCGCCTGCACAACATTGAATTGTTCATTGGAAAGATCGTTGCCGTTGCAGCGCAGCCAGAATCGTTTCGTCGTGCTCAGTCGGATCACATCAAAATCGTTTTCGGCAGCAATGTCTCGGATGCCCGCAGCACCGGCTTCCACCAAAAGTCGTGCCGCGAATCGTTCGAATGGCGACGCTTGCGCGGAGTTCGTGATGCCACGCCAGATGATCATGTCAAGCGTGTCAGGCAATGGCTGGCTCAATATCGAGCGCAATATTTCAGCGTTCGCACCAAGCATGTCCGGAACTTCCCCACTCATACAGACTCCTCGACTCTTCGCAGAAATATGCCGACGCAACAGCGCGGCGGCAGTCACACACAGCAAACTTAGTTCGTGTTTTCCCAGTATTTTGACACGTTCCAATATACCGTTCTGCGAACGTTTTTCACGACATCAACATACGACATCAACATACAGATGGTGCAATCTACAATCTGCACATGTTCATCTCCGTCATTTCAGTATTCCCAGTATTATTTGCAGCATTTCGATATTTCAGATTTTTTATGTCGATCACACATCAGTCGCAATGTTCATGCAATGTTCATGCGTAACGGCAGAGCGCTCCCCTTACAGCCGCTTAAGATGAACTGTAATATATACAATAGTGAATTGACGGTTTATTCGAAAGAGTCAACAATCATGTCCGAACGCGCAACAGCGCCCGCATCCGCACCTACGTCCGACATGGCCACAGAGACTGCCCCAGAGCATATGCCGGACCCCAACGCAAAACTTACCACCCGCGAAAAGAAGTGGATCGTCTACGATGTCGGCAATTCCGCATTCGTGATGCTGTCGACCGCAGTCGTGCCAATCTACGCAAACTCGCTGCTGCAGTCCGCCGGCCAATCGAATATCGTGTCGACATGGGGGTACGCGCAGACCATCGCGTCGCTGATCATCGCGGTGATGATGCCTGTGCTTGGATCCATGGCCGACGTGCAGGGCATGAAGGTGAAGTTCTTTACCGGATTCTTCCTGACGGGCGTGGTCGCCTGCTGTGCGATGGCGTTGCCGCTCAGCTGGCTCGTTTTCTTGGTGGTGTGCATTCTCGCCACGGTCGGCCTGAACGGTTCGCTCACGTTCTACGATTCCATGCTGGTCGATATCACGTCGAATGAACGTATGGACCGCGTGTCCTCGCATGGTTTCGCATGGGGCTATATTGGCTCCACGATTCCGTTTATCGCCTGTATCGCGCTGATTTTCGGCGGTCCGTCGTTGCTTGGATGGTCCACGGTGGCATGCACGCGCGCTTCGTTCGTAATCACCGCATTGTGGTGGGTGGCGTTCACCATTCCGCTGCTCACCAGCTATAAGCAGGTGCACTACCGCGCTACCGCGGGTCAGACCGGTGAGGCCATCCGCGGCACATTCGCAGAGCTCGGCTCCACTTTTCGTGCAATCCGCAAGAACAAGCCGCTGTGGATGTTCATGATTGCGTTCTTCTTCTATATAGACGCGGTGAACACGGTGATTTCCATGAGCACCTCATACGGCACGCAGCTGGGCATCGACTCCACGCATCTGGTAATGGCGCTGCTGGTCACGCAGTTCGTGGCATTCCCGAGCGCGATCGCTTATGGCAAGCTTGCCGGTCGTTTCGGCGCGAAAACCATGATCACCACGGCTGTGGTCGCCTATATCTGCATTGTGCTGTTCGCCGCGTTCTTCTTGCGTTCCGCAACGGAATTCTGGATTCTTGCGATTCTCGTAGGCCTGTTCCAAGGCGGTATCCAGGCGTTGTCGCGCTCGTATTACGGCAAGATCATTCCAAAGAATCGTGCCAACGAATATTACGGTTTCTATGATATTTTCGGCAAGACCGCTTCGATTATCGGCACCTTCCTCGTTGCGACCACCACGTCGCTGACCGGCAACGCTTCGGTGGGCGTGCTTTCGATCGCAATCCTGCTGATCGTCGCCCTCATCTTCCTTCTCCTGCAAAAAGACCCCACCCGCAAGTAGCGTAAAGTAACACTTGCTTGCAACTGCGCATGCAAATCCAATCACCAAGACTGATTGATTCTGCATGCGAATTTTGCTGCAATAGTGAAGCTTTCTCTTGGCAACAAGGAAGGCTCCAAGCCGCCGGGGGTATTCCCCGGCATCTTCATATTCACCGAAAGAAACGTTGGCAGAGCTGCCTTCATGCCGTATTTCCGATGTCGCCTTACGTCTGAAAAGTCGCGCATGGCAAGAGTCGGCCGCATAGTAATCGCAATTGCGATTTTTCACCGAAGAAAGCAAGTTTGGCGCGAAAATCAGAAGAAATTGAGGGCGCGCGCCACTTCGTCGACGATGTCGAGCATGGCGCTGCGCGCACGTTCAGGCTTCCCTTTGGCAATCGCGTCGGCTACGGCATCATGCGCGTCGAGCGCGTCGGACTTCGGCTTCATCGGGTATTTGCCGAGTTCCACACGCCCGCGCAGCACGGTGGCGATGGTGTCGGAAAGCGCCGCGAACAGCTCATTACCGCTTTCGCGCAGAATCAACGTGTGGAATTCCACGTCAAGATCATGGAATTGCGCGAGCCCCGCTTCGCCCTCTTCGTTGGCTTCGGCGATTTGCCGCATTCGCGCCGCGTACACAGGGAATTTCGCCTTGACGTCGATGGGAGCGAGCCGCGCGGCGGAGGCGGCCGCAGCCGGTTCGACGGCCAGTCGCAGCTCAGTGAGGGATGACAGCTGCCGTTCGCGTTGCGTGGAGTGGAGACGCCATTCGATCACCTGATGGTTGAGCGCCTGCCATTCGCCGAATGGACGTGCAACAAGTCCGATGCGACGTTTGACGAGTACCGCATTCATGGATTCCAGTGTTTTCGCGACTTCTCGCGCCACGGTTCTGGAAATGCCGAAACGACTTTGCAAGGCTTCCAACGTAAGGCTTTCGCCAGCCTTCCACACGCCGTCGAGCATTTCGATGGCGAGCGTTCGACTCACCGAATCCTGCAACAGCTCACCGACGGTATTTTCTGCGATTACCGTGCCTTCAGCCATCGATCGCTCCTCCCTTGCCCACTTCACAACATGCCTGCTTTGTTTCACGGTATGTTTCACGTATTCTGCGACACGCACGGCAATCACCAATCGCAGATGATTGCGTATCTGCGATTGCGTGATTTACCGCCATTTTGCACTATCTCCAGCATAGCAAGTCACACGATTTTTCCAATTCGTAGTACTTTTTATTTGACTGATACTACTTTTACGGTTTATAGTAGTCTTATTCCTGGTGCGAAGCGGCACAGGATCATCAATAGCAAGGAGAGCAACATGAGCATTCACGTAGTGGTGATGGGCGTTGCAGGATGCGGCAAATCCACCGTCGCAGAAGCCATCCATGAACGACTCGGATACGTATACGCGGAAGGCGACGACTTCCACCCGCAGGCGAATATCGACAAAATGTCAGCCGGCATTCCACTCACCGATGAGGACCGCTGGCCATGGCTGAACGTCATCAACTCCTGGATGGTGGCACGCGAGGCGCTCGGCGAAAACACCGTGGTGTCCAGCTCCGCGTTGAAGCGCAGCTACCGCGAGGTGCTCGCCAAAAACGTGCCCACATTCTTCATTCACCTCAACGGCAGCCACAAGCTCATTCAGCAGAGGCTCAGCGAACGCAAGGGCCATTTCATGCCGCCCGCGCTACTGCCAAGCCAGTTCGCCATTCTTGAGCCGCTTACCCCCGAAGAGAACGGCGTGGAAATCTCCATCGAAGGCAGCGTCGACGAAATGGTCGACCGTGCCATCGAAGCGCTGAACGCCTATGCGACAACCGTAGCCGCGACGGTAGCCGCCCAAACCGCAACCCAGGCCGCCTAACCCACCATTCCCCAGTCCGCATGTGTCCGATTCGGCAGAAACGGACAGACAAAACCCAAAACCGGTGCATGTTTGTCCGATTCCACAGAAACGGACAAACAGGACCCAAAAACAGCAGCCCAACTGTCCGATTCACCAGAAACGGACATGTACGCACCCAAAATGGGCTTCCATATGTCCGAATCTCCAGAATCGGACACACTTAGCAAGCCAACCCCATGAATCGAGGAGGATTCATGAACCTTATTGCTGCGGCGATCATCGGCATCGCCATCATCGTTCTCCTTATCGCGGTATGCAAAGTGCATCCGTTCCTTTCCCTGCTTGCCGGCTCATTCGCGATGGCCGTGTGCGCGGGCGTGGAATACGACAAGGCATTCGACAGTTTCACGTCCGGCGTCGGTTCCACCATCGCCAACGTCGGCCTGCTTATCGCATTCGGCTCGATCATCGGCACGATCCTGTTCAAGTCGGGCGGCGCCGACACCATCGTCGACACCATCATGTCCAAGACGCCGTTGCAGCGTCTGCCGTGGGCCATGGCACTGATCGCGTTCATCGTCGGCATTCCGATGTTCTTCGAAGTCGGCGTGGTCATTCTCATTCCGGTGGTGCTCTTCGCCGCCCGCCGCGCCAAAGCTCCGGTCGTACTGCTGGGCATTCCAGCCCTCGCAGGCCTGTCCACCCTGCACGCATTCGTGCCGCCGCACCCCGGCCCGCTGACCGCCATCGGCGCACTGAACGCAAACCTTGGCATCACCCTGGCGCTCGGCCTGATCGTCGCCATTCCGACCGTGATCATCTCCGGCCCGCTGTTCGGCAAGCTCGCCGCCAAGTGGGTGCCGATCGCGGCCCCAGAAAACACTGCTGAGGCAGAAGCCCCGAAATCCGCGGAAAACCGCCCGTCTTTCACTTCCGCAATCGCCGTCATCCTGCTGCCGGTCGTGCTTATGCTCGCATCTTCCATCGTGGATCTGACCGGCCAGAGCGAAACCGTGTGGGGACGCGCGCTCGCCTTCATCGGCACTCCGCTGGTGGCTCTGCTCATCACCACGATTTTCGCGATGGTTGTGCTCGGCTACATGCAGAAGTTCACTCGCGACGCGGTCAATGGCATGGTCGGGCAGTCGTTCAGCTCCGTCGCCGGCATTATTCTGATCGTCGCCGCCGGCGGTGGTTTCAAGCAGACGCTTGTCGATTCCGGCATTGGCGACGTGATCGCCAATTCGATCACCGAATCCGCCATGAATCCGCTGATCGCAGGCTGGCTGGTCGCCGTGCTCATCCGCCTGGCAACCGGCTCCGCAACCGTCGCCACCGTCACCGCATCCGGCATTATGGTGCCGCTCGCCACCGGCATGAGCCCGACGCATCTGGCGATGCTGGTGCTCGCCATCGGCGCAGGTTCCGTATTCTTCTCGCACCTGAATGATGCAGGATTCTGGCTGGTCAAGGAATACTTCGGTATGACCGTCGGTCAGACATTGAAGACCTGGTCGCTGATGGAAACGATTCTGTCGGTCACCGGCTTGGGTTGCGTCATGCTGCTTTCGCTGGTGCTTTGACGCAACACTTCGCACACGAATTGCGATTGCGATTCGCGCGCATCATATCTGAAAAAACATATCTGAAATACAAAAAACTTGCCGTCCATTCGTTTTCCGCATCTTCTTTTCTGCGTTGCGGAAGATGCTGAAAGCGGGTGGATGGCACCAATCCCAATCAAATTCCATATCAAACAAAACCGTAGAAAGAAGAACATCATGCAGCTGGCAATGATCGGTCTGGGCCGAATGGGTGGCAATATGGCGAAGCGCATCGCGGCGGCCGGGCACGAGGTGGTCGGATATGACCGCTCCCCCGAATCGGATCGCACCGTGCAAGCCTCGAAGAGATGGTGGCAGCGCTCACCGCGCCGCGCATCGTGTGGGTGATGGTGCCCGCAGGCGAGCCGACCGACAGCACCATCAACGAGCTTGCCGAGCTGCTGGAGCCTGGCGACATGATCATCGACGGCGGCAATTCCCGTTACACCGATGACGCCCGCCACGCGGCCGAACTGGAGCCGAAGGGCATCCACTTCATGGATTGCGGTGTTTCCGGCGGCGTATGGGGCATTGACCGCGGATACGCGCTTATGGTGGGCGGCAGCGAAGAGGATTTCGAACGCGCTCGCCCGATTTTCGAAGCGCTCAAGCCTGAAGGCGATTCCGGACTGGTGCTCGCAGGCCCGGTCGGCGGCGGCCATTTCGCCAAATGGTGCACAACGGCATCGAATACGGCATGATGCAGGCGTTCGGCGAGGGTTTCGCCACTATGGTGAAGTCCGATCTCATCAAGGATCCGGCGGCCGTGATGACTTCATGGCGAGACGGTTCCGTGGTACAGTCCTGGCTGTTGGATTTGCTGGCGATCGCGTTCAAGTCCGATCCGACGCTGGAATCCATGCCGCCGGTGGCCAACGAATCCGGCGAGGCGAAGTGGATGATCGAGGCTGCGCTCGAACTGGGCGTGCCGACACCCTCCACCGCGGCCGCGCTGTATGCCCGCCAGACTTCCCGCGGCGGCGCGGACGACATTCTGCGCGTCGTCTCCACCATGCGCGCCCAGTTCGGCGGCCACGTCACCAAGATCGACGAAATCGCCACCCACTGAGAGTGCTTTGAATGTCCGATTCTGCAGAAACGGACAAACAGGACCCAAAAACAGCAGCCCAACTGTCCGATTCACCAGAAACGGACATCCAAACACCAAAAACCAGCCTATGAACGTCCGATTCTGCAGAAACGGACACTCCACACAGCTTAAGAACGCCTATCTCGCTTATATATGGCAGACGTCCTCAGCAAAACGCCACTTCGGGGGTACGTTTTTGGCTGTTTTAGCCAACCGACCTGCCATATATAAGCGAGATAGCTCCGGACAGGGGTGTGTTTCTGCCATATATAAGGCAGAAACACACCCCTTTGGCTTATTTGCGTCCGAATTCCTCCAGCGAGCGCACACAGGCTCAGCGGCCGTAGACTTCGTGCACGAACTTTTCGAATGCGGCGATGGAACGCTCCACCTTTTCCGTATCGATGCAGTACGCCATACGGAAGTAGCCGGGCACGCCGAAACTGTCGGATGGCACGAGAATCAGGTCGTAATCCTTGGCCTTCATGCAGAACGCATTCGCATCATCCTCAAGCGCCTTCGGGAAGATGTAGAACGTGCCTCCCGGGCGCACCACGTCGAATCCGAGGCGCACCAGCGCGTCATACAAGAGGTTCATGTTCTTCTCGTACACGGAAAGATCGCTGGTTTCGTCCACCACCTTGGCCACGGCCAGCTGCACGCTGGATCCTGGGCAGTTGTGGCCGGTTCCGCGGCTGATCTGCCCGCACATCGGCACGATCAGTTCGGCATCGGTAGCGCGCGGGTTCACCGCCACGTAGCCGATGCGCTCGCCCGGCAGCGACAGCGACTTGGAGTACGAGTAGCACGAGAGCGTGTTGTCGTAGAACTTGCTCGGGTACGGCTGCACACCCCCATCGAACACGATTTCACGGTATGGTTCGTCGGAAATCAGGAAGATGTCGTGCCCGTATTCGACCTGCTTGGCGCGCAGGATTTCAGCCAGTCGGGTCAGCGTTTCGGCGGAATAGACGGCTCCGGAAGGATTGTTCGGCGTGTTGATGAGCACCGCCGCGGTTCCCGGGTTCAGCGCCTGTTCGAACGCTTCGAAGTTGATTTGGAAGTTTTCGGTGTCGGCCGGCACCACGGTCAGGTGCGCGCCGGTTCCGTTGACATACGGCTGGTACTCAGGGAAGTAGGGGGCAAAGGTGATGACTTCGTCTCCAGGCTTGGTCACCACGCGCAGTGCGTGGGCCAGCGCGCCGGCCGCACCCGTGGTCGGGAAGATGTAGTCGGTCGTATAGTCCATGTCGAAGCGGCGGTTGAGGCTTTCCGCAATGGCCGTGCGCACCGAGGTAATGCCCAGCGACGGCGAGTATCCGTGCAACGCGACCGGTTCCGCCTCTTGGTACAGGGCGATCATTTCGTCGGTGAAGCTTTGCGGGCAGGGCACGCTCGGATTGCCCAACGAATAGTCGAACACGTTCTCGTAGCCGATTTCGGCACCGCGCGCGGTCGCGTATTCGCTCAGCTCGCGGATCACGGATTTTCCGCCGAGCATGGCCTTGTAAGCTTCGTTGATCATGGACAACCTCCCCGTCGTTCGTTCATTTCGCACGTTCGCGTTTTTCCACGGAACAATCCGCGGACGCCGCTATATCGTTTCTACCACTGGATTGTCACAGCCGGCTTTCGATGGTCACTTGGCAGACGGCGGCTGCTGTTGCGAAATCGCCATGCCGGGTACGAATCCTTCGCTGAAGATCCTGCGCCAGTATTCGAGCATGTCCGCTTTCGACATTGACATGAACATGCCCGCCGCGAGTACGGCGACGTCCTCGTTGAATACGGTGTCGAGCGGCAGTTTTTCATGCAGTTTCGGCCAGCGCTGCAGTACGGCCAGCATGCCTCCGACGGTGAAATCGAGCATGAGATCGGTTTTCAGATCGAGGTTGTCGGCATCCAGTCCAAGTACGGAAATCATGGTGAGTCGCCCGAATTCCTTGAGTGACGAAACGAGTTCCGGCGAGCTGTGCGGACCTGCCAGCAAGGCCAATCGGTCGAGACGCTGACGCTGTTCGGGATCGCGCAGCAACGCGGTGACGTGCTTGCGCCATTCGGTGTCAGGATTGAAATCCCGCCCTGGCACGCCCGGCATTGGCGTGTCTTCGACGGCGTGCAGAATGGCGGAGTCGGCCAATTCCGGCAGTCCGGAGAAATGATAGTAGAAGGAATTGCGATTCACGTCGGCCGTGCGCACGATGTCGGTGACGGTGATTTTGTTGTACTCGCGTTCCGAAAGCAGCTCCCAGAAGGCGTTTTCGAGACGATCTTTTGCTGGCAGGATTTCCGAATCCCTACGTAGTCGTGGCATCAGTACCCCCTAATAATTAGTCACGTTGCCTCATAACCACGTTTTATTGTACAAGTTGTCTAGACCGAATTTCGGCAAATGTCGTATACGAATTCACGCTTACAACACAAGTACGCTACGCGAACAGTGCCCGCCCACGTTCGCACAGTACTCACGCCTCATTCGCGCTTCACTTTCGCTGAACTTTCGGATTGCGAGCGAGCGCCGCCTGCAACAGAATCACCAACGCCTGATTGATGTTGCGCCGATCCGCACTGCTCAAGCCAACATATGTGCCGAGCATTTCAGGAATCACTTTCGGACCGGCCGCCACGATCGCAGAAATACTGCCCGCACCGGAGGCCTCAAGCACGGAGAACAGCGCGTCGACCGCATGCTCACGCTGTTCTTTGGAAGTCCCGCAAGCCAGCCGTTCAGCGACTTGTTGAACACCACCGAACTGTCGGCCACATCTTCGGCCTTGGCGAATTCACCCCCGTGCATCTGCCACGAGAAGGCGAAATGCTGCATGATGCGTCCACGTCGGATTTCACCACCACGCAACGTTCGGGGGTTTCAAACACCATGCCCACCACCGAGGAGTCCGGCACGATTTTCACAATGCGGTCGCTCACGCTCGCATATTCGAAACTTTTCACCACTTCTTCGGGGAAACCCGGCCCGTCGAGCGAGTAAATGCGTTCAACGCGGTCCTTGATCTCGTCTTCGGCGTTCATGGCCGCATATACGGCCAGATTACCACCTTTGGAGTGACCGGTCAGCAGTATCGGCCCATCCCACAGCGAGGCGACTTTTTCAGGTATTCAGCTGCGGAAACCTGTGCTGGAACCGGGTATTGGAAGGCCATGTTGAAGTCTTCCTTCCATCCGACCAGCGAATCATCAGTACCCCGAAACGCCACAACCAGCGTTCCCGACGGCAGCCGGAAAGTCACTGCCGCGAACTGCGTTTGCGCACCACCATCGAACTGCTCGCAATACGCGCTCATCTCAACGTCGGAAAACCGCGGATTCGCCGCCACAGCATGGTAGAAGTCGTGCGTCACCTGCGGATCGACCAATCCCACGTTCTCCACATCATGGTCGGCCACGGGCTTGTCGTGGTTCAGCTCGTCATCGGCACGCGCAATCGTCACGCCGCCAAACGGGGGCTTGCGCAGCATACGCAACGATGCGATCGGACGCCGAATATCGAATTGCTTCGCACGCGCCTGCAACGTACCGTATTTCGCTACCAAATCGTCCAATCGCAGCACGCATTCCGGTACTTCGTCGTACGAAAGCTGCGCCAACACCAATGCGTCAGCCTCGCGGAACGGCAATGCCTCGAAACTGCGCGTTTCCGTGCGCGCATAGTCAATAATATTGCTCATCACGCATCCCCCTCCTTGTCGTTGCGCAGTTCCCCGACAGCGACTTTCGCCGCACTGGCTGGAATCGCCTTGAACACGTCTTTGATGAGTTCGCGCGTTTGCACGTCGGTACCTCTGGCGGCTGCCACGATTTTCGGCAGCGAATCCGTCCAATTCGCCACCAGATCAGCGATATTACCGTACCCCGCGGCTGCGAAGATGTCGTATATCTGGTTGATGGCCCGTTCGCGTTGTTCCTGGCTTACGCGGTCGAACCATCCGTCAATGGTTTTGCCGATGAGTTGCGCACCGCCTGTCAGCTCGCTTGCCTGCTCGAATTCGCCGGATTGCGTCACTTGCCAGCTTGATCCCATATGCTGCAGAATGCTTATGGCGTCGGCTTTGACGAAGGTTGGTTTGATTTGCGATTGCAACAGCATGCCGATAATGGAGGATTCCGGCACGGTTTTGTCGATTCGTGCCGCGATTGCCTGATATGCGCGGCTATGCACCATGACTTGAGACATTCCAGGACCGTCATGCGAGAAGATGCGGGAGATTCTGCAGTTGCGTCCCGGCACGCTTCCTCCGAGCGCCGGCAGCAGTCCGAGCCGTTGCGCGCGTTCGTTGGTCGCTTCAATATCGCTTTGCGTGATTTGCATGGCCGCATATACCGCCATATTGCCGCCTTTGGAATGCCCGCCGATCATAATGTCGGGTGATTTTTTCGCCGAGAGGAAACGTTCCGTCCTGTCCAGATCGAGTCCGCATATCGATATGCCGATTCTTGCGACGGCACTGGGCAGCGCACCGCCATATTAAAATCCTCTTTCCAACCGACGAGCGTGCCGTCAGTGCCACGGAACGCAACATATAAGCCGAAATCGGCACCCAAATCGAAGGTCATCGCAGCGAATTGCTGCTGCTCGCCTCATCCAAACGTTCGGCATACTCCCCCACCCGCAACCCGCGGAATCGCGGCGATTCGCAAACCGCACGCAGCAACGAAAGCCGATAATCATTCATTTCAGAGGAATTCGAAACAAACATCTCATCGTAGCTTTCGGCGCGCAGCAAGTCACGGATCGGCACGGTCGCCACCGACTTGGCCTCGCCGAATGCTGGAACCAAGCCCGGCAATCGCATGTAGGAAAGCTCGGAAAGCACCAAGGAATCGACATTGCTGAACGCCAATTCGCCGAACCCGCGGAACTCGCGGCGCACATAATCCACAACATTGCCCATGCCTCAACTTTAGTCCGTTCACGGCTCCGGACACATGTCGCCACGCGCATTCCCACATGTTCTCGCGCACGCCCCCGCACACCCACGCTCAAACCGACTCAGCCACGCACTGTAGGATATGTGCGAACACAAGTTGCGAACACGCATCTCGAACACGCATCGCAGACGCAGCGAACGCAAGTCGCGCGCACCAGTAATGCATGCGAATCAAACTTATGAAGGGACGCTTCAGAACACTATGGAACCGATTGGAATCGTTGTGGATTGGCTGAAAACCAATTCCGGAAAAATCATTCTGCTCATTGTCGTTGCACTGCTTGCGGCCGTTATCGACAAGGCGCTTACCCGAATCGTGAGCAAAGTGCTGGACCGTTCGCAAGTGCCGAACGCTTCGATTTTCATCAATATTCTGCGCGCGGTGGTGTGGACGTTGGCTGTGGGCACTGTGCTGCAGCCGGTGTTCGGCATTAATCCGACCACGATTTTCACCGCGCTCGGCATTGGCGGTCTTGCGGTGTCGCTCGGTATGAAAGATACGATCGCGAACATCATCGGCGGTTTCGGTCTGATGCTTGGCCGTGTAATCCAGCCGGGCGATCTGGTGAATGTGGCGGGCACCGATGGCGTGGTCGAAGATATCAACTGGCGTCAGACCGTGGTGCGCGAGCGCAATGGCAACGTCAAGATCATTCCGAATTCGATTCTGAACACCGCGTCACTGGAAAAACTCAATCCGTCCAATGAGATGCTGGTTCGTGTGCCGTTTACCGCCAAGGCCGGTACCGACATCGACGAGATGACCCGTCAGGTGGTTCAGGCCGTGCAGCGCGATACCGCCGATTTGGCCGATCCGCGCTTCCCTCCGAAAGTAAGACTGACCGGCTACTCCCCTTACGGCATCAATGTCGAAGTGTGCGCGTACGCCAAGCCGGAATCGTTGCTTCCCGACATGATCAACGCCGTGGCACGTTCCATCGCCAATGCTGATTTTCTTGAGAATCGCGCCATTAACAAGGAATCGTAATATCCTCGCGAACATAAGAAATCGCGGTTGACCCATATATATAAAGTGCCGCATGCAGTAGTCCACATGCGGCACTTTTTTATACTGAAATTATTACATCATTAGATTGATTGACGTAATAATAACCGTCGCTACAATGTAAGTAACTACACCGACGTTCAGTATTGCCGTGCTCGTGCGAACGCCGCGAGGCAGTTCTTCCGGTGCGGTATAGAATTCAAAGTTCTTGCGATTGCGGATAAGCAACACTATGCCCGCGATGATCAGACCGTAATATAGCAGCATATAGATGCCGAATATCATCATTCCCGTCGCATTCTGGCCCATCCACTGCATCATGGCCGTTCCGTCGCCGTTTTCCGCACTGGTCAGCACGTTCATCAGACTGTCGATGTCAATGTTCGTCACCACCCACGGCGCAACCACGCCACCCATGAAGTTGACGATCATGTGCATGGCCACCGAATAACGCAGTTGCTGGTGCGCACGTACACGTAGCCGAACATAAGACCCAATGCGAATGCGTAGAAGAACTGGAACAGGTTCATGTGCACCAGAGCAAAGAACAGCGCGGAGAACACGATCGCGGTTTTTTCGCCGTATTTGCGCGTGCGGCTGATGAGTTCCTTGCGGAAGATCCATTCTTCGAACAACGGTCCGAGAATCACGAGGAACACCACGTTCCACACGTCGAATTGCATGGCCAGATCGCTTACCGAATTGCTGGCTTTGCCTCCGGACAGCAGAGCCGCCAGCATATTGCCGATGAGACTGCCCACATACATGAGCGGGAAGCACATGACCAGCAGTTTGAAGAATTGGCCCGGCTTCATGTCGAACTTGCGTGTTTCAATGACCGACGATTTGCCCATGATCAGTACTGCGAGCGGCATGGCCACGAGATACAAAGGGGCATCCGACGCCACATACACCGCCCAATTCGGCAGATTCGTGGTGTGCAGTACTTGATAGAGCATGCCGGAAAGCACCGTTGCAAGCGCATACCAGATCACCACCATCAGGCACATGCCTGCGCCGATGCGGGAGAACACGCTTTTCACGCGCCTGAGCCAAAGTTCATAAAGATTGGCTTGTGGCTGCGGATACTGCGGTTGTTGCTGATATTGGGATGGCTGTTGTGGATTCTGCTGCGGATGCGGTTGTTGCGGCCGCTGCGGATATTGGGGGTACTGCGGAAACGTCATATTTGCCTTTGCGACGACGTGCACGGGGTGCATATACGAAAATGCTGATATCCAGCACCTTAGTACAGGAATGCTGAATATCAGCTTACAATCTCATGACCGTCGTCATGGGCGTCCGCAACGAAACAGCTCACACGGCGAGCGCGGCGATCGGACGCGGAGCCACCACCCAATCGAAATCAGCGCAGCACGCCCTCGATCAGCGTGGTGATCAGATCGGTGTAGCTCACGCCGGTTGCCTCCCATGCCTTGGGATACATGGAAATCGGGGTGAAGCCCGGCATGGTGTTGATTTCGTTGACCATCACTTCGCCGTCGGCCGTCACGAAGGTGTCGACACGACTCAGGCCGGCGCCGTCGACTGCGATGAACGCTTTTTTGGCGGTTTCGCGCACGCGGTTCAGAGTTTCTTCCGGCAGGCTTGCGGGCACTTCCACATGGCTTGCGTCGGAGTTCACGTACTTGCTGTCGAAATCATAGAACTGGTCGTCGCCCTCGGCACGCTTGTCAAGCACGATTTCGCCCGGCCAGCTGGCCTGCGGAGCCTCGCCGGCCTTCGGGCAGAGCACGGCGCATTCGATTTCGCGCGCGTCGATGCCCTGTTCCACGAGCACACGCCAATCATGGTGGGACGCTTCGAACACTGCGGCGGCAAGCTCGGCCGCATCGCCTCATGTTCGACCTTGGTCACGCCGAAGCTGGAACCGGCGCGGGACGGCTTCACGAACAGCGGTACTGCAATCCGGCCTGCTGCACCGCGGCAAGCATTTCGTCCGCCTCGGTGGCAAATTCGGAAGCGGCATCATAATCGCGCACATCCAACGTGATGCCTGGAGCCACGGGAATACCGGCCGCAGCCAGCAATACCTTCGTATAATGCTTGTCCATGCAAGCGGCGGAAGCGAGCACACCGCAGCAACGTACGGCACGTTCATCATTTCGAACAGGCCTGAATCGTGCCATCCTCACCGTACGGACCATGCAATACCGGAAGCACGGCGTCCACGTGGCCAAGCGAAGTCAGCGTGCCGTCATCTTCACGAGCGAAGAAACCATCCTGGCCGAGTGCCACATCCAGCACCACATCTTTGGAGGAATCCGTCTTCTCCACCATCGGCAGGCCTTCGCTCATGTTCCACTTGCGTGGATCCTCGCCGCCTACGATCCACTCGCCGTTCTTGGTGATTCCCACCTCAATGGCTTCGAACTTGTCAGTATCCAACGCGCGCAGCACGGCCCGCCGCAGAGATGCAGGAAATCGAATGCTCGTCGGCTTTGCCGCCATACATCACCACAATGCGCTGTTTTGCCATCTTTGTCTTATGCTCCATAAGTTGGTCCGTTGAACGCACGCGCGCCCAATACCGTCTGCCAATACTGTCTGTACTGTCTGTCTTCGCAATATCGCGCCGGTTCGCACTTCTGTTCGCCCGCGATACCACGCATTCGCAATATCGCAGTTCAGTATACAAACCGCACCCCACAGCCCACACACGACGAACCATAATTGCACACGCCCGTCACTCATGTCCTATTTTCATGAATCATAGAATACGGAATCAAACGTTGGAATGATGCGATTGCAACCTGAAAAACCGAGCTTAATCGCTTTGTCTAATCACGATTAGACTAATCACGATTAGACTATTTTTATACAGATTTACTATTATTGCCGAAATATATGGCGATTGACGATTGACACATTCCGATTGACGTTTTACGCAATCGCATGCCTCGAAAAATAAAAAGACCGCACCTGAAAGTGCGGTCTTATCTGCAATCGCGATGTTGCGGAAAGCTTATTCTTCGCTGATGCCTTCGCCGAAAAGTTCGGACAGCATCTGCGCGCAGGAGATGCCATCGGAAAGCACGTGGCTCATGGCCGTGGCGAGCGGCGTGGGCACGCCATACTGCTTGCCGAGCGCCACCACCGCATCGGTGGTCGGCACGCCTTCGGCCACGCCGTTGCTCACCTTGGTGGCTTCCTCAACGCTCAATCCCTTGCCAAGTTGGATCCGAACGTGTAGTTGCGGCTCAACGGGGGATCCGCAGGTGGCGATCAGGTCGCCCACGCCAGCCAAACCGGCGAACGTCTTCGGATCGGCGCCTGCCGCCTCGCCCAGGGCGGTCAGTTCGGCCAGGCCACGGGTTTCGATCATGGCGGCGGTATTTTCGCCGTAGCCGGCGCCGCGGGCCATGCCCACGGCCAGCGCGACCACATTCTTCAGCGATCCACACATTTCCAAGCCGATCACGTCGCGGGTTACGAACGCACGGAAATAGTCGGTGGTGCAAGCGGCTGCGATCTTGCGCGCATTGTCGAGATTTTCGCAGGCGACCACGGTTGCGGCCGGCTCGCGGTCGGCGATCTGCTTGCTCAGGTTCGGTCCGGAAATCGCGGCGAAGCGGTCGGCCGGCAGGTCGAGCGTTTCCATAACGACTTCATCCATGCGCTTGCCGGTGGTGCGTTCGATGCCTTTCATCAGCGAGGCGACGAGTGCGGTTTCGGGAATCAGGTCCTTGAATTCGACGAGCGCGACGCGGGCGAACTGTGCAGCGATGGCCACGATCACAATGTCGGCGTTGGCTACGGCTTCGGCACGGTCGCCGGTGGCGGTCATGTTGCTTGGCAGCACTTTCACGCTGGGCAGGCGAACACCGTTGTGATGGTGGTCGCGAATGTCTTCCACAATCTCCGGTTCGATGGCCCACATAGTCACATTGTTGCCTGCATCGGCAAGCACCTGACCGAAAGCGGTTCCCCAAGCTCCTGCGCCCAGTACCGTCACGTTCGTCATATTTGCTCCTTGCATTACTCCGGGCATCATTCATAACCCGGAGTCTTGGCTCAAAAATTGCTTTTCCTATGCTACCGCCGGCTACGCACACCGCGATATATGCCGCAATACGCGCCATACGTATGCGCAATCGGCTGGCAGTATTTCGATTACCGCATTTCAGCAATCGCGTGTGCGGTCTTTTTCGATTCGGCCTTCTTCGATTCAGTCCTTCACTCGGCTCATCGTACGATAATCCCAATATCCATCGGGGGCTTGTTCGCCGCGGATTTCGGCCATGACTTCGGTCATACGCACGCGGATGCGTCGGGTAAGTTCGTTGGCGAGATCCTCCGGCACTTCCTCACCCCAGGAATCGCAATCGGCGAGCAGATCCGCATAATCAAGCGCCTCGTCGTAGCACATGACCACGTTTTTACGCGGCCACGGCCACCAATGGTTGATGCTTGCCGCGCCCCACGTTACCGCGCAATACAGCGGAATCTGGTAGCCGAGTCGGCGCGAAGCCTCAAGCGCGATCATGCCCACGCCGTTTTTCATGCTCATCGGCCATTTCTGCGGATCGCGCGTTACCGTGCCTTCCGGCCATACGGTTAGGGGTCGGCCGGAGGTAAGGATTTCCACGGAGGTTTCCTCGATGCTTTCGCCTTGCCCGAACGGCGTTGCACGGGCTGCATGCCTACCAGTTGGAACCATTTGCCGATCAGCGGCCACGAGGCCATTTCGGCTTTGGCCATGTAGCGCGGACGGCGGCCTTGATGGAACATGGAGATCATGGGCACGAACACGTCAAACATGGTGACGTGCGTGGCCGCGGTGATGAACGGACCGGTTTCCGGCACGTGTTCGATGCCCCACGCCTTGAGTTTGGTGCGGTTGCGGAATACGATGTCGCATCCGGTGAGCAGACGATGGGTCGCTTTCGGATTCTGCGCCGCGATTTCGGCTTCATTGGCTTTGCGCGGCCCGCATGGAAAGTCGTGGGTTGGGTCAACGAGATGGTGACGCTGTGCGAGCTTTGCGACTTGTTCGTCGCTTAACGGTTTGACCGCGGAACGCGGCGAGGGTTTTCCTTTGGATGCCATGCGTTCCATTCTGCCACCACCCATTCCGCTTGGTTGGAACGATTGCGCTCATGCACGACGCACACACGAAATACAAAAACACGGAATATACGAAAAAGGCGGAACTGGTGGATAGGCTGGAGGACGATTGACGACGAAGATGTTGCGACTATCCCTAGAATCCGTCTGGACATGCAGTAAACACAATAACGATGAGGGAAACCCTCATATCTTCGGCTGTTCACCTCGTTGCAAACGCCATTCGATATCGACAATCATAATGCTATTCCGAAAGAATCTCTGCCGAAAATCGACATTATTTTCAAAAACAATAAAACTTTTGCATCACTATTATGCGCCATAACCCCCTAAATTAAGTTCAATAATTTATACATTGAATTACTAAGTTTTTGAGAACGAGCAACGGCAATGTGTAAGCAAAAAGCCGGTGCCCACTGTTGTGAACACCGGCCTTACCAAGCCAATCAAGCTATATCAGCGATAAATCAAGCAACAAATCAGTCGAAATCTGCGCCGAGAGCTTCGAGCTTGCCACGGAAATCGGCATAACCGCGGTCAATCAGCGAAATGCCCTGCACATTGGACGGGCCCTTTGCCGCCAACGCGGCAATCAGATGGCTGAAGCCGCCACGCAGATCCGGCACGTCAATATCGCGGCCGGTCAGCGGGGTCGGTCCGAAAATAACCGCGGAATGCTTGTAATTGCGCTGCTGGAAACGGCATGGCAGCGATCCGAGGCATTCGCGATACAGCTGAATCGTGGCACCCATCTGCACCAGTGGCTTCGTGAAACCGAAACGATTCTCATACACCGTTTCGTGCACGATCGACAGGCCCTTCGCCTGCGTCAACGCCACCACCAGCGGCTGCTGCCAGTCGGTCATGAAGCCCGGATGCACGTCGGTTTCGATCGCGACCGGCTTCAAATCGCCGCCCGGATGCCAGAAACGAATGCCGTTATCGGTGATGTCGAACTCACCACCAATCTTGCGGAACACGTTCAGGAACGTCATCATTTCAGGCTGCGTAGCACCCTTGACGAAAATGTCGCCATGCGTGGCCAATGCCGCGGAAGCCCAGGAAGCGGCCTCGATGCGGTCGGTCAGCGAAGTGTGCGTGTAACCCTTCAGTTCCTTCACGCCTTCGATGCGGAACGTACGATCCACATCCACGGAAATGATCGCGCCCATCTTCTGCAGCACGCACACCAAATCCATGATTTCAGGTTCGGTGGCAGCGCCGGAAAGCTCCGTCTTGCCCTCAGCAAGCACGGCGGCAAGCAACGTCTGCTCGGTAGCGCCCACCGACGGGTACGGCAGGTGAATCTTCGCGCCATGCAAACCGTTCGGAGCGGTGATATGAATGCCGTCCTTATGTTCCTTATCGACGTTGGCACCCAACTTGCGCAACGTTTCCAGGTGGAAATCAATCGGACGACCGCCAATATTGCATCCGCCGAGAGCCGGAATGAACGCCTCACCCAAACGGTGCAGCAGCGGGCCGGAGAACAGAATCGGAATACGCGACGAACCAGACAGCGTATCCACGTCGGCCACATCGGCAAGCTGCACATTCGTGGCGTCGATCGTGACCACGCCGTGATCGCCATCCACCGTAACGTCCACGCCATGCAGACGCAGCAAGTCGGAGACCACATGCACGTCGCGAATCTCCGGAACATTCTTCAACACGGACGTACCCGGGGCGAGCAGCGCCGCCACCATGGCCTTGCTCACGAAGTTCTTCGCGCCACGCACCTTGATGGTGCCGTTCAGCGGCTTGCCACCTTCGACGTGCAGAATGTCGTTGTTGTTGTCAGACACGCTCAACCTCTTTCGCTTCCCTTATACGGTTCAAGCTTGAAACACACTAACCCTCAGTTTGCCATAAGGCATGTAGTGGCTCGTGAAATGCCGCGTTCAGCGCAGTGTCTCCCAATTTCGTTCGACTTTCGACCAAAATACCCAGCCACTGGAACAATCCACCCGCCAAACCGCATCCCAGCGGGCAAAAACTTCCAGTCGGTGGAAGAATCCTCCCGATACAAGCCCCTCCACCGTCCAAAAACCTCCAGTCACTGGAAGAATCATCCCACCAAACTGCATCTCAGCGGGCAAAACCCTCCAGTCACTGGAAGAATCAGGACGGACAGCTACCCCCGTGCTGCACTAATCCTTCCAGCGAATGGGAAAAAAGGACGGTGAAACGCAACAGAGCGCAAATCAGGCGCAATTGAACCTGTGACTACAGTGCGGCTTTAATGTCTTGCGCCAAACGGGCGTTCCACATGGCACCCGTAGCGCTCATCACCGCGTTTGCACCAGCCTCGCGGTACGCCTTGTAATCTTCCGGACGAATCACACCGCCCACGCCAACGATCGCAAAATCAAGACCCAGCTTCTCGCGAATCGCATTCAGGCGGCCAACCATATCGAGACCTGCACCACGAATCGCATTGCCACATACGCCCGAACGGTCACGCCCCGCGCCTGGCAATGCTGATTGCCGTTCGCATCCACCAGCTTCGCGGAGATTGTGTTAATGGTGGAGAAACCCTGCACCGCGCCATGGCCGGCGGTTTCCTTCACCATAATTTCCAGATCGGCATCATTCGGAATGTATGCGAGCTTCACGATCAGCGGACGATCGCCGATTTCGTTCTTCACCGCTTCCGTAATCTCGCCGACCAAATGCGGATCGTGGCACAACAGACGATTATGTCCCTCATTCGGGCAGCTGGTGTTCATTTCCATCAGGCCAGCGCCAGTTTCGGCAACCAAATGCGCGGTGGTGACATGATCGGCAATATACGCTTCACGATCCATGCCCTCCACGCGGGAGCCTTGGAAGCTCGGCACCAGCAGCTGGCCGTCACCGGCTGCGGCGATTGCCTTCTGCATGTCCGGCTGCCATTCGTCGGGATCACGGGAGGGAACGCCGAAACTGTTGGAAATCGAAATCGGAAGCTCATAACGGGTATCGGCAAGCACACCCTCGTCAAGTTCGGCACTGCCCGGAACCAGCGAACCATCGGCATTCCGCGGATGCACGGCCAGCACGTTCGGGAACGCATTGCAGCCCCATGCGCGGGAACGAACCGTCTTGTATACCGCCAGATCGAAGCCCATACGGAAAGCGGCCGTGGTGAAACGCTCATTCAGCAGCGGACCAGCTGGAATACCGAACGGCAGATTCACACGAAAACCAAGGAATTCCTGCGCTTGAGCGGCCTGAATGGTCTGAACGCCCTGAACCTCACTGGAGGAATCGGACGCAACCTCAGCAACAACAGACGTGACCGATCCCGCAGAATCGGACGCATCAGCCCGCAACACTTCGGCAAACGCGCCGAACGGCCCTTGCAAATAGTTGTCTTCATACGTGCGATTGACATCATAAAACGGCGCAAAACCCTGGCTCATTTTTCTCTCCGAAAGCTACGAAAGCACGAAACAATAAGCCCACCATAGCGCGTCTCATATGCAAAACCCGCGCAAATCTCACATAATCAGCAATCCCAACGTCCCAATCCTTCCAGTCACTGGAGGAATCCGGACAATATGAGTCCCCTAATCGTCCCAAAACCTCCACCCAGTGGAGGAATCACCCCGCTACGGACCGTCTCAAAGTCCAAAAACATCCACCTACTGGAAGAATCCTCCCGCTCACGCATCACATAACATCCCAATCCTTCCAGTCACTGGAAGAATCCTCCCGCGAACAATCATCCCGACGTCCCAATTCTTCCACCCACTGGAAAAATCCTCCCGCAAACAGCCCGCGCAACAACGCAAGCGGGGTGTTCCGTCCACCCACTGGAGGAATCACCCCGCAAACAGCCCGCGCACCTAGCCAGCCGCCAACTCAGATGATGCCGCGATCGGCAAGCGGGCCCTGCCAATCCGGGTATTCGCCTTCGCGCGCGGACGCGATCAACTGCTCCGGCTCACGCTTCGCCGGCAGCGTCTTCGGCTTGAACGGGAACTTTTCGGCACGCATCTTCTCGTATGTCACAATATCGTCTTCATACTGCAACGTCAGATCGATATCGTCATAGCCGTTCATCAGGCGCCAACGGTATAGTCGTTCACTTCGAACGGCAGCGTCACGTCGCCGCACGTCACCGTGCGATCCTCCAGGCTCACCGTCATATCACGGCCCGGCTCCTCGTCAAGCAGCTTCCACAGCAGCTCAACGGATTCCTGCGGCATAATCGCAGCCAGCACGCCGTTCTTCGCGGTGTTGCCGTAGAAAATGTCGGCGAAACGAGACGAAATCACCACGCGGAAGCCGTAATCATGCAATGCCCACACGGCATGTTCACGAGAAGATCCGATACCGAAATCCGGTCCGGCAACGAGAATCTTGCCCCGCTTGTATTCCGGCTGGTTGAGCACGAATTCCGGATCGCGACGCCATGCATAGAACAGCGCGTCGTCGAAACCGGACTTCTGCACGCGCTTCAAGAACACGGCTGGAATAATCTGGTCAGTATCGACATTGGAACGGCGAAGCGGCACGGCCACGCCGGTAAGAGTAGTCAGTTTTTCCATTTCACTATTTCTTTCGATGTAACGATTCACAGAATGCCGGAAATCCAAGATTTCTCAGGTTTTCAAGCATTCTCAACGATTCACAGATCAGCCGGAGACGAGATGGTACCGCGGATGGCCGTTGCGGCGGCGACCGCCGGCGACGCCAGATGCGTACGCGACCCCTTGCCCTGTCGACCTTCGAAATTGCGGTTCGAAGTGGAGATGGAACGTTCGCGGGCCACCATCTTGTCGGGGTTCATGCCCAGGCACATGGAGCAGCCTGCGTTACGCCATTCGGCACCGAAGTCCTTGAAGATCTTGTCAAGTCCTTCCTTTTCCGCCTGCAAACGCACGCGAGAGGAGGCCGGCACCACGAGCACGCGGTGAATGTTTTCGGCCTTGTGATGCCCCTTCATAATGGAAGCGGCCACACGCAGATCCTCGAGACGTCCGTTGGTGCAGGAGCCGATGAACACGGTATCCACGGCAATGTCTTTGATGCGCATGCCCGGCGTCAAGCCATGTAGGCAATGGCACGCTCGGCCGCGGTGCGCTCGGTTTCATCGTTGAACGAAGCCGGATCCGGCACCACGCCGGAAATCTTGATGCCCTGACCCGTTGGTGCCCCACGTCACATACGGCTCGAGATCTTCGGCTTGATGGTCACTTCCTTGTCGAATACGGCGTCGTCATCGGTTTTCAGCGTCTTCCAGTATTCGATGGCCTTGTCCCACATTTCACCTTCCGGCGCATGCGGGCGTCCCTTCAGATATTCGAACGTCACTTCGTCCGGCGCGATCATGCCGCGCGAGCGCCCGCTTCGATCGACATGTTGCAGATGGTCATGCGTGCGTCCATCGACAGTTTCTTGATGGCCTCACCACGATATTCAATGACGTGCCCTTGGCCGCCACCGGTGCCGATCTTCGCGATAATCGCAAGAATAATGTCTTTTGCGGTGACGCCCTTCGGCAGTTCACCTTCGATATTCACGGCCATGGTTTTGAACGGCTTCAGGCTCAGGGTCTGCGTTGCCATAACATGTTCGACTTCGGAGGTGCCGATGCCGATGGCCATGGCACCGAACGCGCCGTGCGTGGAGGTGTGCGAGTCACCGCACACGATCGTCATGCCCGGCTGCGTCAGGCCCAGCACCGGCGCGAACGCGTGCACCACGCCTGATCGGCGTCTCCCAGCGGCACAGACGTACGCCGAAATCCTTGCAGTTCTTTTCGAGCGTGCTTAGCTGCAGCGCGGAGATCTTATCCGGATTCGGGCGGTCGATGTCGGCAGTCGGCGTGTTGTGATCTTCCGTTGCGATCAGCTGGTCAAGGTGACGTGGCTTGCGTCCGGCCAGTCGCAAGCCTTCGAATGCCTGCGGACTGGTAACTTCGTGCATGAGCATCAGATCAATGTACAGCAAGTCGGGAGCCCCATCATTACCCTTGCGTACCAAATGATCGGCCCAGACCTTCTCGGCCAATGTCGTTCCCATTGCGGGACCTCCTCGAATTTTTCCTCGCTTTTTCCTCGCGGTATTGCCAACCCGCGTTGTTCGTGCTATAAGCCTATGGTGTTCGAGCCTGGTTCGAACGCGTTTATGCCGGTATATGAGATACTTGCATGCAACGCACACATCACATATGGGCCAAGTTCACTCCAGATCATGTCAAAATCGCCGCGATTGTGGCATATCTCCCCGTATGTACCTACAAAATCGTTGAAAATTCAGATTTTTTCCAGCTTTTTCCATAACTGAGTAAAGATTAAAATACCTGCTCTACCGCAGTCCGACATTGCGTACATTTTGCATTTCAATATGTGAGATGGCATAATCCCTCTTATGACTTCTTCGAATACAAGCACCACCATGCCTGAATCGCAGTCGGATGAGACTGAGCTTCCAGCTGAGACCCACCACACGACGTCTTCTCAAAGCAATGAGATTCATTCCGGTGTGGGTGTGCTTGACAAGACCGTCAAAATCCTTGACGCGCTTGAATCCGGTCCGGCAACGCTCGGACAGCTGGTTTCCTCGACGGGCTTGGCCCGACCGACCGCGCATCGACTGGCGATTGCGTTGGAGCGTCACCGTTTTGTGTTGCGTGATCAGCATGGTCGTTTCGTGCTTGGCTCGCGTTTTGCGGAATTGGCCGCTGCTGCCGGCGAGGATCGTTTGCTGACCGCAGCCGCGCCGATTTTGCAGACGTTGCTGGATCGCACTGGCGAATCCGCGCAGATTTACCGCCGTCAGGGCGATATGCGCGTGTGCATCGCCGCCGTGGAGCGCGCTTCCGGTTTGCGTGATTCCATTCCGGTTGGTGCGATGCTGTCGATGGAGCCGGTTCCGCGGCCCAGATTTTGCTGGCTTGGGAGGATTCCGAACGCCTGCATCAGGGGTTGCGTCACGCCAAGTTCACCGCGGCCAAGCTTACCGCCGTGCGCAAGCGCGGTTGGGCCGAGTCGGTCAACGAGCGCGATGAGGCGTATGCTCGATTTCCGCGCCGATTCGCAATGCTTCCGGTCAGGTGATTGCCGCAATTTCGATTTCCGGCCCGGACGGTCGTATGGGGTCCAATCCCGGACGCGTTATGCCCCGCTGGTTATGGCTGCCGGCAAGTATTTGACCGACGCCTTGATTAAGGCTTCTTCCGGTCGCTGACGGGCAATATACAGCCTCTCAACCGTGTTCCGCGATGCATGCAGGACACGGTTTTGCTATTTCCTGCCTTCCGCAAGTTT
>ENA-OQEB01000038-OQEB01000038.1-human-gut-metagenome-genome-assembly--contig:-NODE-38-length-47882-cov-5.640121_pt1 | contig 47882 bp, 63 predicted proteins | sample MGYA00242787_ERZ504619 | MGnify/ENA primary metagenome ERZ504619 (study PRJEB26092, sample SAMD00036317) | human gut metagenome | host: Homo sapiens | study: EMG produced TPA metagenomics assembly of... | reverse complement strand
AATTTGGTTCATTACTGTCGATAGATGATTCATTCCTGCCAGACAGAATTATTCATAACATCTATCGGATATCCATGGCGCACAACTGGTCGTTTGAGGATATTTTAAAAGAAATGCCATTGGCAGATTCATTCGGTGTTGAAGAATTCCATCCGAGAATGGTTGCATATCTGATCCGTATGGGCGATTTATGTGATATGGATAATAATCGTTTTAATGGTGTTGGAATCAAAGTATTCGGCAATCTCGGAGAAGAAAATCTTGCACATTATTTCAAACATAAGAGTGTAGAGACTTTACATATATCTTCGGATGGGATAGTAGTTGTTGCCAATGTCTGTTATGATATGATTCAGAGGGAATGTGAAGAGAACTGGCTGAAACATATGGAGAAAGCAGAACGGGATTCTGCACTGAAAAATATATTTCAGAATACGGTGAAAGAGCATATTAACTGGAAATCTGGCTGGAGCAGGAGGTTACTGCAGGAAAGATGCATTCAATGGAATTATTTCCAGAGAAAAAGTTTATTTCTGTTCCTGAACTGAAGTATAAGATTTTGATTGACGGAGAGGAATCTGAATCTACACATAAAAATCTGAAGTTTCTTTTCTCATCTGAAAAGGCATTTAAACTGATTGAAGATATCAGCATTTACCAGAATAATAAATTGATTTTTGTGAGAGAACTGATACAGAATGCACTGGACGCAACAAAGATGCAGTTATACAGGACGTTGTCTGCGTATGGCTTTCAATTTAATGAAAAAACATCGCCGTTTGATGTAGAAAGAGCATATCCCAATATTTTTGAGGAACATGCGATTATGATTCACACAGACTATAGTCGTGAAACGGGAAAAGTTTATTTTTTCGATTCGGGATAAAGGGATTGGCATCAGCATGGATGAGTTTAAACGTAATATTCTGACAACAGGACGAAGCTGGCCGGAACGAAAAGAATACCAGGATGAAATCAAAAGAATGCCGGAATGGCTGAGACCGACAGGGGCATTTGGAATTGGACTGCATACGGTATTTTCAGTAACAGATTCCCTGACGATACGAACTAAGTCCGATAGTGAGAACAAGGCAAATGAGATGACATTATATTCAGGGAAAAAAGGTGGTTATGCATTTTGCAAGAAAACGAATCAGACTCTGCAAAGGGGATCAGAATTTAGTTTTTCGTTTCTGTTAACGGAAGAACTGAAAGAATGGGTAACCGGAAGTAATGGTGGAAAATTGTTTCTCGAAAATGTAAATGATGGAATACAAAAGGAAATTAAAAAGATAATGGAAACGTGGTGCGTAACACCTATGGTTTCCATCTATGCGGATCAGGATTATGGAATACCAGCTTTTTCGCAGTCGACCTGGTACAATGAACTGAGCAGAACAGAAAAAGAAAATCAATTGATTGATCAGTCTGTCGAGTCAGAACGATATCATTTTGCGTTTACAGATGACTACCGGTCGATAATGGTGTGGGATCGGGAGAAGGATTGTGCATTAAGTTTTGGAATGGAGAGCATGGAAGGAAATAACGTTTGCTATAAGGGGATTCGTCTTACAGAAGGATGGAATCTGGCAAATGCAGTGACAGCTTATATCTGAATCAGATGGATGTGCTGGATGGTGCAGGAAATGATTGGGTGGACGCAGCAAGAATGAAATTATCTCTGGCAGCACGCAGAAAACTGGAAAGCGTTGTGGAAGAGGCTACTGCATTTGCAAAAAGAATATATGTTTTCATGTTGGATGAATTTTATCAAGACAATGATATTAGAAATCTCACAAATGATATTGATGCAATGGCAAATAGAATTTATCAGAAGAAAGAGATATCATTGAAAGAAATATGGACAGAGGGCTGTGAACTTAAGAAAAAATATTGGGGAGTGCCAGAGTGGTGGAACCATAAAATGCTTACCAGAAAGATACTGCCATATTTTTTAATTGTAAAAATGTTAGATAAAAGCATAAAACTGTGGGATCCAGAGTCTGGGATGGAAGAGGTGCAGCATATATTTTGCCTTGCAGATCAGTTGATTAAAAGATGGAAAATGGATTGGAACGGAATGCACGGGGAATCCTTTCAACAGTCGTATTTTGATCAGCAGATGAGAACTCTGCTGTGGCATTTTCTGCAGATTGCAGGAATTGGATTTTCCTATGTTGCGTTTGAAAAAAGTGAATTTTGACGATAACGAAAAAAAAATACGTTGTTTGAATATAAAAATTTGATTACGCAGAAAAGCTTTCAATTTTATCAAAAAGCATTTCCGTTCTGCTCGCAATGGAAATTTACAAAAGATATGTATCAGTGCGTAGAGGAGAGTGCCATAAGCGGGTTGATTCGATGGCGACCGGAATTCAGGAACAGAGTTCCGGATTTTATTAGATGGAAATATTGCCTGCCGAATTCGGCTTTGGATAAAGTGTTTGTGGAATGGAGAGCAGAGCACTGTTTTTCAAATGTAAAACCGTTGGAAATATTCCTGAGATTTTCAGGGATTCCTGAAATTGTATTAGACATACCAGGGGAAAACTGCCCGATTGGAGAAAAAGAGAAAAAAGTATGGCGTAAATTCTGCACAGAGTCCTATCTTAACTGGAAACTGTTTTATCGAATCAGACATTATCTGAAGTTGCAAAAGATATGCTGAATAAAGAGACGATTGTTTTAAGGAGACCATTTACGACATATATAAGTGAACTGTTTCCGGTTTTCCACAGAATGTCTCTTGTAAGTATGGACGAAAGAAGGATGGAATTCAGCATTCATAACAGTAACACACACGGAGTACAGATAGATTCACAGACGAAAAAGAGAATATTTAAAGAATTCTGGAAAGAAGTAGAGCGGAGCATGATCCGAAGGGATATGTGGCTATGATTGGAATGGAAGAATATCCGATGCTTGGAATTGAAAATGCAGAAGAACAATATCATGCACAGATTGGAATGCTGGCGAAGTATCCGGAGATACCATTATGGGATTATGGGGCAGGAATCAAAGCGTTTATGGATCAATTCATTGGATGTCCAATTGATGAAAAGAGTCAGGAAATTATAGATCGTATTATTAATTCAGAGGGTGGAAAGGCAGTGATTCATTACATCGCAGTGTACAGAAAAAAGACGGGAGATGATGTGAAAGAAGAGAAAATTGAGACACAGTACAGGGAGTTTTTGAAAGAGTTGATTTATTGTTGGGCAGATGGAAGATGCACGTTTGGATGAAAAAACGAAAAATAACAGTATACGAATCCCTGCCATTTTGATTCGCGGAGTTGATATTATGCCATCATTAGCATCATTTACGAGAGTATGAAACTTTTCTGTAAAATAATGTTTAGAAGGCTTTTCTGTGATGCAATAAATATCGTTAGGAGGGTCTTTATTATGGAAAGACAAAAGAAAACCTGTATATCGAGTACAAATTTTTCAAAACGAAGAAAAAATTCTAAAATAAGTTTTGTAAATTATTTTAGAAAACTGGTATACTTAATTTGAAACATGGCAAAGCTTATGTTAAGCTTGAGCTGGCTTTATGAAGGAAGTGAGTGCTTTGAACATTAAAAAGCTAGTTTTTAAAAATTTCAAGACATTGGAAGAGGTGTCGTTTGAGCCGGGACGTGTAAATGTTTTTATTGGAGCAAATGGCTCTGGAAAAACAACAATCCTTGAGGCTATTGGTTTGCTTTGTGCTGCTATGACAGATCGAGTAGATAACGCAAGTATGCAGCGGAAAGGTATTCGTCTTAGTGTTCCGGGACTTTATAAGTCGGCATTCTCCGATTTAAGGAGAAAAGCACCAACCATCAATTTTGATGTGTCTTGGCGACAAAATGAAAAGGACTATCAATATGGAGTCAATTTGAATGTTCCAAATGAATCGGATTCAGCCAGACGAGACATGTGGCGTTATCATTCGGAAAAATTGACTGTAAATAATCAAACACTGTGGGGAAGAAGCGGTGCATCAAAAACAACATATGATCCGTATGTAGGGTTACTGATGCTCGAACCTAATGAAGAACTTGCTGAGGTTAGACCGGAAATTGAGAAGTTTAAGAACTATGCGATTTATCAACCTAACACACAAGCATTGAGAGGAACGCTCCCTGATCCGTATCAGGTTAATCCTATCGGTTTGTGCGGAGGCAGACTTGCAGAGGCAATTGAAGAAATCATGAGGCAAGATGAAGACGGTGAAAGCTACTTGCAGAATCTTCCACTGGATGAAGTCTTGGAACTGATCGATTGGGCAAGTGGGTTTGATGTGACTGCACCTAAAAAAGTCAAGCGTAAATGCTGCTGTTCCGACGACGAGAAGAATTTTGGAGTTCCAAGATCGATATTTGACTTCAAAAACAAGCTTTACCGCTTACGATGCCAGTGAAGGAGCGTTGTATGTTCTGTTTCTTCTTTGCTTGGCATTGCACCCTGATGCACCGGGCATTTTTGCTGTGGATAGTTTTGATCATGCAATGCATCCTAGACTTGCGAGAGAGACGACAAAGCTGTTCTGTAAAACAATTCTGGAACAGGATAAGACTGTTTTTGTAACAACCCACAACCCTCTGGTTTTGGACGGACTTGATTTAATGAATGATGATATAAGATTGTTTGCAGTAAACAAGAGCAGAAAATCAGGTCACACATCTTTACAGAGAATTCAGGTAACTAAGGAGTTAATGGATTCTGGTTATTCTCTGTCGAGATTGTGGACAGAAGGACGGTTAGGGGGCGTACCAAATCTGTAATGAAAACGATAGGAATTGTTGCAGAAGGCCCACGGGATTTTGAACTGATTGCTGCAGTCATTGATACAATTACCAATGAAGAAAACAATTATCAAATGATTCAGCCAGAACCCAACATGATCGGACAGTTTGGAAATGGTTGGAAAGGTGTCTGGAAATGGTGTGAAGACAATCAGGGAAAGCTGAAGGCCTATATGCATTCCTTGACACCAGTACTTGATCTTTTGGTTGCCATATGGATGGAGATGTCCAAAGATGCGAGAAAGAAGTCCATTGTGTTTGTCAAAGGGCACTTTGTGATGCGCCGGAAGGAGCACATCCGCTTACCTGTGAAAAAATAATTGGAGATAGAACGAATGTCCGGTTGCGTTACCGTGTGAACACCATGGAAATACTCCAGATGCAGAGGCTGATTTTTTAAGAACATTCATAAGGACGTTGTTGCTTCCGGAAGATGGACTGGCTGTGAGCTATATGATTCCGTTTGATGCAACGGATACATGGATTGTGGCAGCCTGTGATCAGTACGATGATTATGAAACATTACTTGATCCGTGGGTTAACATCATTGCACATTCACCGCAATATCATGGAGTGAAAATTAAAAATCGTCCTAAAAAAGAAAAACGGACATACGAAAAGTTAATTGAAACTGTTTGTGAAAATTGGGATGATGTGGTTGCAAAATGTCCACAAGCAAAACGGTTTGATGAAGATGTACGTGATTTTTTGATTAAACAGAAAACAGCAAATGTGTGATAAACGGGGCTTCTTTTCGCTGAGGAAAGTGACTGAAGCACATCCGAATCAGTATTATTTTGAGCGAATTGATACATGTGATAATGCGTTGGTTCGCTCTTTTTTTTTTGCCTAACGGAAGGAAGCATGAAGCTGTGCCTCATACCGCATGAACCACAGACAGCACCCAGGTGTAATCCGAAGTGCAGCTGTGGCTTATGCGGTTTTGCTTCTGAAACGGGAAAATATTGGGCTGAATAAAATAAAAGTTTCCGAAATGGGAAAATATTTTGATGTTCTGCGTATAATATGCCATACTGAGAAAAAAGAAGAAATGGAGTCACACCAGAACAGATGATATCATCGACTGGCTTTTGGATGATGTCACTGTGTAAAAACTATCTCAAAGATCGTTCCACCGGACGGGCTGGACTGAACGGTTATTCTGCCGTCATGTACGCGCACGATTTCACGAACCAGGGCCAGCCCAAGGCCTACTCCGCCAAGCTGGCGGCTTCTGGATTTATCTACACGGAAGAATGGTTCAAATATGCGTTCTTTTAATTCAGCCGGGATTCCGCTTCCGGTATCTTCTACGGACAGGCAGATATTTTTTCCGTTCCGGTATGCGGTTATGGTAACCTGTCCGCCGAAATGGTTGTATTTGATTGCATTCTCAACAAGATTGTATACCATCCGGTAAATCAAAATGTCACTTCCGACCATCGTGGTATCTTTACAGTTCCCGATCAGTTTTATCTCCTTTTCCTGGGCAAGCGGTTCCAGATCCACCAGTACTTCATCGACGAGGCGTCAACGGCAATGGTTTCATCCCTGCTTACTGTTTGAAGCTCACTCATATCGAGCAGTGTCTTGACCATTTTGCTGAGTCGGCCGTTTTGCTCCGTCACCATTTTCAGTGTTTGTAAGGTGTCGGCGTCATTGCCCGGATGCGGGGTGGAATGGTATAAATCGAGCTGTACCTGCATGACAGACAATGGGGTTCGAAGCTCGTGTGCTGCATTTGCCGTAAATTGTCTCTGGATTTCAAAAGCATCTGCGAGACGTTCCAGCATCTTGTTATACGAAATACGAAGCTGGTTCAGCTCTTTTACTTTGTTTTCTTCAATGCGCGAATCGGCCAGATTCTGTGCCTGCACCTCCTCGATTTTTTCGGAGAACTCACGAATGGGCCGAAGTGCATGGCCACTGATAAAATAGGTAGCGACACCGCCAAGAAGGGCCAATAAGGCGGAAAGGATCAGGCTGTTTCTTTTGTAGTCTGCTTTATTGTTGTACACCTGAACAGAGAAATCCCTGGCAAATTCATCCCACTTGTCCTCCGGAATGCTGATATAGATTTGATCGGAACCGTCTGCGGTACCGTCTCCGCCCTGATCTCCGGCATCATCGCCCCTGGCATCTACGGTCTCCTGCAGGGAATCGATATAATAAATTCCGTTTTTATAGACAAGCAGGGTCAGACATCCACAGATGACCGCAATATACAGGGTAATGATACAGGTAAGTCTCCACTGCAGTGATATTTTTTTCATCGGTCGGACTCCTCTCGTATTTGATATCCTTCGCCTACTTTATTCAAAATCGGATCGTATCCAAGTACCGCCCTGAGCTTTCGCCGAAGCGAAGACATATGTACGCGGATGGATCCGCTGAAGCTGTCCACGGAGGCATCCCAGACATGCTCGATCAATTCTTCCTGGCTTACCGGTCTGCAAGGTGGAGAAGCAGATATTCCAAAATTCCGTTTTCTTTTCTTGTCAGGGAAACCAGGGTTCCGTTGGCATAGGCCTCTCGTTTGATGGTATCGAATTTGATCCCGCCACTTTCCAGACAGACATCCTTCTGCACAAATTTTCTTCTTGTCAGACTGCGGATCCGCGCTTCCAGCTCCTGCAGATGGAACGGCTTTTCCATATAATCATTTGCCCCGGCATCGAGTCCTTCTACTTTGTCTGCAATCTGTCCTCTTGCAGATAAGATCAGCACCTTCGTTTCTTCGTTTTCCTTTCGGAGCTCTTTTAGAAGATCCATTCCGTCCATGCCGGGCAGATTGAGATCCAGGACAATCAGATCATAATTTTCTGCCAGGATGCATTCCAGAGCCTCCGCCCCATCATAGCAGGTATCTACCTCGTACCCGGCGGCGTACAGACTTCTGGCAACTGTGTCACACATTTGTTTCTCATCTTCCACGATTAATAATCTCAAAATTTTTTTCACCTGCCCATTTCTTAACAATGATTTTACAACAGCTATTGTATAATATCAGAGTCAGCTGGTCAATCAATAAAATCAAAGGAGCAACCACATTTTGAAATGCAGAAAAATATCTCAAATTGTTCTAGTTATCACAGGCATAGCGATGATGGGCTATGGCGCCGTCAGAGGGGAAGCGGCTGCTGTGCTTGGGAAAGCAATTAAATTATGTCTGGAGTGTGTCGGAATTGGATAAGAAAAAGAAGTTACGATCAAAGAAAATAGCCGGAATACGCGGGTGGATCCAGGCAGCGGCCACACTGCTTACCAATCCTCATATCCCCAATTTTTTCAGGGCAAAATATATCAGGGCAAAGCGAAAACGGTATGCGTACCGGGACTAAACTGTTATTCCTGTCCTGCCGCGACGGGAGCGTGCCCCATCGGAGCCTTTCAGGCGGTTGTCGGATCATCCAAATTTAAGTTTTCCTACTACATAACCGGGTTCCTGATTTTACTCGGCGTGACACTGGGAAGATTCATCTGTGGTTTTTTGTGCCCGTTTGGATGGTTTCAGGATTTGCTTCACAAAATCCCCGGAAAGAAATTCTCTACGGCCAGACTGAAGCCGCTGCGGTATCTGAAATATATCATCCTTGCTGTTTTTGTGATTCTTCTGCCGATGTTTGCAACGAATTCGATCGGGATGGGAGATCCGTTCTTCTGTAAATATATTTGTCCGCAGGGCGTTCTGGAGGGGGCGATCCCGCTTTCCATCGGAAATGCCGCAATCCGGTCTGCACTGGGCAAGCTGTTTTCGTTTAAATTCGGTATTCTGATTACGGTTGTCGTGCTCAGCATCTTGTTTTACAGACCCTTCTGCAAATGGATCTGTCCTCTTGGGGCAATCTATTCCTTATTTAATAAGGTAAGCTTTTTACATATCACGATTGAAAACAGCAAATGCGTCGGATGCAACCAGTGTTCCAGGGCATGTAAAATGGATATCGACGTGTGCCGGACCCCAAATCATCCGGAATGCATCCGATGCGGAGCCTGCATCAAGGCCTGCCCGAAGGATGCGATCCACTATCAGTTTCTGGGAAAAACGTGTCAGAAAAAGGACACCGGAGATCAACAGTCAGAGATCAGAAACCATTGATCAGCAGCAGATCACGAAGTATCGAAGGATGATATTGAATTTTTGTTTTTTACATTATACTATCTTAAAAGGAGCCATAACTTATGAAAACCAAAAGAACTTTTATCCCTGTTTTTACACTCAGCGTAGCATTATTACTTACCGCATGCAACGGAAAAGAGGCTGCAGACACAAAGAAAACGCAGACAACCCAGACGGAATCCGGCACAGAAGCTGTTACGGGATCTGTTGCGGAATCCGGAACCGAAACGGCAGGGGCTTCCGGCACAAAGCTGGACGATTTATATCAGCAGGAGAACCAGATTTTTTCAGATCATGCGGATGTATGGAACAAGGTGTTTGGCATGATGAATAAAAGCACGGCTGATCCGAGCGGAAATTATGGGGATTATCTGGCAGACACGGTTGAAGCCAACAAGGACTCTTTTTCAGAGGACGAGCTGAATACACTGACGGATGATATTGCAACGATACGAAAAATCGAGGAACAGATAGCGGAAATGGAAAATGGCAATACAGCATCGGAAGATAGCAACGCGAAAAACGATTCCGAAGAGGCATCTCCGTTCCGGGATTTTTCGGGTCAGGATTATGATGGCAACACAGTTGACGAAAGTCTGTTTTCCAAAAATGCGGTAACGGTCGTGAATTTCTGGTTTACCGGCTGCAAGCCTTGTGTTGCTGAGTTATCCAAGCTGAACGAATTAAACGATGCAATCAAATCCATGGGAGGCGAGGTTGTAGGCATCAACACAGAAACCTTCGACGGAAATCAGGATGCGATCAAAGAAGCAGCAGCGGTTCTTGAAAGCCAGGGTGCGAAATACCGCAATCTTTCCATTGACTCTGCTTCCGCTGCAGGAAAGTATGCTTCCGATATTATGGCATTTCCGACCACAATCTTAGTCGATCGAAATGGAAATATTGTGGGAGAACCGATGCTTGGCGGAATCGACAATCAGGAGAATTATGATACGCTGATGAAACAGATCCAGTCTGTGATAGATGCAGACAGCGCGAAGTAAGACGAGAGCTGCGGCGTTTTTTGGGAGAGAAAATGGGAGTGCGAAAAAACAAAGTTACGTTTTTTCGCACTCCTTTTCATAACAAGATTTTAAAAAAATACATTTACGAAACGATGTACTGTGCTGTACCTGTCCCGAAAAGCTGCTCGGTGCTTAGAACAAGAGCTGAGGTCACACGGCGTTCGGAACCACCAGTAATCCGACCTTTGGTTTTGATAGCAGCCATTTGACAAACAACAGCCTGGTTCCTGCTCTGCGAAAGGGCAGAAAATAAGGAAAACTTTGCGCAATTAAAAGGAGCATACCGCATCAGCGATATGCTCCTTTTGGACTACCTGGGTAAATATTATTCACAAAGCTTGGAGAAAGCGTCAGCTACGAACTGAACCTTTGTTCCAACGATAACCTGTACAGAGGTTTTGCCAGGTTTGATCACGCCTGCCACACCGGCAGATTTGATTACCTTGTCGTTTACGGCAGTGATATCTTTCACTTCCAGTCTCAGTCTTGTAACGCAGTATCAATGCTTGTGATGTTTTCTTTTCCGCCGCAGCCTTCCAGGATTTTAGCTGCGATTGCGGTATAGTTATCACTTGCCAGCTCTACTTTTTTCTCTGCTTCGAGATCATCGTCTTCGCGTCCAGGAGTCTTCAGATCCCATTTCTTGATAGCAAACAGGAATACGAAGTAGAATACGAGGAATGCTGCGATTCCAAGCGGAATGATCAGCATATTTTCTGTGCTGCGGGCAGTGAGGATGAGAACAGGAGGTCCATAGCACCGGCGGAGAAGCTGAATCCTGCACGGAAGCCGAGAGCAACTGTGATCATAGTAAAGATACCATACAGTAATGCATAGATTACGTACAGAGCAGGAGCAAGGAACATAAATCCGAACTCAAAAGGTTCTGTAACGCCACAGATGAATGCACAAACTGCAGCAGAAGCTACCAGACCGATCGCAGCTTTTTTCTTTGCAGGTTTTGCACATCTTACCATAGCAAGTGCAGCACCAGGAATACCGAACATCATACAGGGGAAGAATCCGGACATGTACATACCAAGGCTCCAGGTTACATCAGCAGATGTTTCACCAGCCCAGAAGTGCTTCAAGTCACCAAGACCGATCGTGTCAAACCAGAATACATTGTTCAGAGCGTGATGTAATCCGGTCGGGATCAGCAGACGGTTCAGGAATGCATAGATACCGGCACCGACAACATCAAGGCTGACAATAGATTTACCGATTGCTACCAGAGCACCGAACAGTAATGGCCATACCAGTAACAGAACAGCAGATACAACGATAGAAACAACACCGGAAACAATTGCTACACAGCGTTTGCCGCTGAAGAAGGATAACCAGTCCGGAAGCTTGGTGTCTTTGAAACGGTTATAGCAGGCAGATCCGATGATACCGGCCAGGATACCGATGAACGGGTTTTCGATCTTGTCAAAGGCCAGCGTCTTTGTAGCACTCTCAGCGATGGACGGGATGATAGTTGTAACAACTCCGGTAGAAAGAAGTGTTGTGATCATCAGCCAGGATGCCAGAGCTGCGATTCCGCCGGTACCGTCATTCTTTTCTGACATACCGACACCAACGCCGATTGCAAAGAGGATTGCCATGTTGTCGATCAGAGCTGCTCCTGCTTTTACGAGAAACAGACCGATCAGGTTTACTACGCCCGAGATCTCGCCGCCCTGCATCGTTGCCGGACACAGCCGGTATCCGATACCCATCAGGATACCGCAGATCGGCAGTACTGCTACAGGAAGCATGAGGGCTTTCCCTAGTTTCTGAAGAAATTTCATATATTTCTCCCTCCTTAAAAGATAATTTATATAACTGGATACCTCCAATTAGATACGTGAATTTACCGAATCCATCCAATATACTTACAAAAGCAAGTGCAGAAAAGACATTGAGAGTGCATTTCACAAAAGCAAGTGAGAAAAGACTTCAAGCGTACATTTCATAAAAGAAGAGGATGAAGATTCATCTGACGAAAGATCAAAAAAAGATCAGGAAATACTGAGAACGCTTCGTCTAAGGAAACTTCGCCCTCTTTTTTCAGACTGATTTTCCCGTAATCATCGGTATTACAGATCAGTACCGGAGTGACTGTGTTCAATCCGGCCCCGGTGATCTTGTCCAGATCGACATCCATCAGAAGATCTCCTTTTTTGACCTGATCGCCGGCTGCAACGTGTGCGGTAAACGGTGCGCCCTTTAGTGTAACCGTATCCAGGCCGATGTGGATCAGGATTTCGGCTCCGGAGCTGCTTGTGAGCGTGATGGCATGAAGAGTATCAAATACCATGGCTATTTCACCGTCTGTCGGTGCATAAATTTTTCCTTCCGACGGAATTACTGCGAATCCGTCCCCCAGGATTTTTTCGGAAAAGGTAGGATCCGGGACTTCGGAAAGCGGAACTACTTTTCCTTTGCAAGGTGCGTAAAGAACATTTTCTTTACTCTTTCCTTTTAGAAAATGAAACATAAAATTGATATCTCCTTTCGAAAATAAGGTGCGATGTTTTTTTCGGGATATGGATCCGATTTCATCTGTAATTACGTTGAGTGATTTTTTGCGAAAAAATTTGGTATTTTACCCTTTGATCCGTTCTGTTTGACGTAAAAAGTCAACAAAATGCCGTTGGGAAAGGAAACAGAGTATTTGTTAAAAACAAAATTGCATAATTCTACACGAACTTCTCAATAGATTATATACATAATAACTGAGCGTAAGGATTTGTAAATACTTTTTTTGATATTTATGACAAAAGAATCTACTTTCAAAAGGAGAAAAATCGGAAGTTTAACCAACTAATGCGTTACTACGGTAAAAGAAGAAGGATATACACACATTGGGGTCAGACCCCATTACTGTTGCGGGAAACTTTTGGGCGGTTCCTGTTTTTTGGTTTGAAATTCGAAAAATCTTTATACAATCTTAATGCCATGGAAAAGGTATTTATACGTTTTTAAAACGGAAGTCTCTAAAATAAGGAGGAATCAAAAAGAAGGAGTAAAAAGAGAAATGTGGAGTATAAAACTGCGATACAGGAAACAATGGTCGTCGTTTGAAATTATCATTCTTGGATTTGCGGGGGTAATTCTGGCAGGAGCACTGCTTTTGATGCTTCCTGTGGCTTCGCGGGAAGGAAATGTAACGCCATTTACAGAAACACTGTTTACTGCAACATCAGCGCCTGTGTGACAGGACTGGCAGTCAGAGATACAGGAAGCTACTGGTCCGTCTTTGGACAGAGCGTGATTTTGCTGCTCATTCAGATCGGTGGTCTTGGTGTGGTTACGATCGCTGTTTCGATTGCGATGCTTTCCGGGAGAAAAATTTCCCTGATGCAGCGAAGCACGATGCAGGATGCGATTTCTGCCCCGAAGGTGGGCGGAATTGTGCGCCTGACGCGTTTTATCCTCAAAGGAACCTTTGGAATTGAACTGTTGGGGGCGTTGTTTCTTCTGCCTGTTTTTTTACGGGATTACGGCGGAAAAGGAATCTGGATGGCGTTGTTTCATTCTGTATCCGCATTCTGCAATGCAGGATTTGATCTTCTTGGAAAAACGGATCATCTGTATCCGTCCCTGACTTCTTATGTGGGAAATCCACTGGTTAATCTTACGATTATGGGGCTAATTGTAACAGGTGGAATCGGATTTCTGACCTGGGATGATATCTATACAAAAAAATACCATTTTCGTCAGTACTGCATGCAAAGCAAGGTGATCCTGCTTACAAGTCTGTTTCTGATTTTTGTTCCGGCGGCCTTCTTTTTCTTCCGGGATTTCGCCGGAATGCCGGTCAAGGAGCGGACGCTCTGCGCATTGTTTCAGTCCGTGACAACAAGAACGGCCGGATTTAATACGGCAGATCTTTCCGGGATGACAGGTGCTTCCCAGGCGATTATGATTGTTCTGATGATGATTGGCGGAGCACCGGGATCAACGGCTGGCGGAATGAAAATTACCACATTTGCCGTGCTGACAGCTAATACGTCTGCTACGTTCCGTCAGAGAGAGGACACACAGATGTTTGGACGCAGGGTGGGCCAGGAGGTATTAAAAAATGCATCTACGATTCTGATGATGTATCTTTTTCTGGTGCTGATGGGAGGAATGGTGATCAGTGTGGCAGAAAATCTGCCGATTTCTGAGTGTCTGTTTGAGACAGCATCTGCTGTTGGAACGGTTGGCCTGACGCTTGGAATTACGCCGCAGCTCGGTGTTCTTTCGAAAGGAATTCTGATCGCACTGATGTTTCTTGGAAGGGTTGGCGGTCTGACGCTTGTTTATGCTGCGATGCCGGGGAGAAAGAGCGCACATGCAAAAATGCCGCTGGAAAAAATAAATGTAGGATAAGAAGAGAGGAAGAGATGAGATGAAAAATATTTTACTGATTGGAGTAGGAAGATTTGGGAGACATATTGCCATGCATCTGAATCAGCTTGGACATCAGGTGATGGCGGTAGACCGAAATGAGGAACGGATCGACGCCGTGATGCCGTATGTGACAAATGCACAGATCGGTGACAGTGTCAATGCAGACTTTCTGCGATCCTTGGTGTGGGAAATTATGATGTCTGTATTGTGACGATCGGAAGCAGCTTTCAGGATTCGCTGGAAACCGCGTGTCTTTTGAAGGAGCTGGGCGCAAAATGGGTCGTGTCCCGGGCAGAACGGGATGTACAGGAAAAATTCCTGTTGCGGAACGGAGCGGATCAGGTTGTTTATCCAGAAAAACAGATGGCAAAATGGACAGCAATTCGTTACAGCTCGGATCATGTGTTTGACTATATTGAAATTGACAGTCAGTATGCGATTTTTGAGGTTGAAATCCCGGAGAACTGGATTGGAAAAAATGTCGGCCAGCTGGATATCCGGAAAAAATACGGTATTAATATTCTGGCAACAAGAAAATATGGAAAAACAGATGTTGCGGTGTCTCCGGAGACAGTTCTGAATGGCGATGCTACCATATTGGTTCTTGGTGAATATAAAGCGATCCAGAAATGTTTTCGAATCTGAAAGAGAGGTGATTTCTGTGTTAAGTGTAGGACTGCTCTTCGTTACCCTGGTCGGTTTTTTGTCTGGAGGCGTGCTCGTAGATCAGATAGAGACATTTTTCACGGAAAACAGAAGAGAGGAACCGGAAACGGGACAAAATTTCACGGAAAACAGAAAACAAGAACAGGGAACGGGAGAAAAAAAGATTTCCTGACTATAGCTTTCTCTTCGTTTATGATCTACAATAGGAGGCGGGGTGAGACAGTTGGAAAAAGAAAACAAAAAAAAGAGCATATCCTGGTGTGTCTGTCCTCTTCGCCATCCAATGAAAAAATTATTCGGACTGCGGCGCAGATGGCACAGGCGTTTCAGGCCGGCTTTACGGCATTGTATGTGCAGACAGCAGAAAAAACAGAAAAAACACCGGAGGATCTGGCAAGGCTGCAGAAGCATGTTCGTCTGGCAGAGCAGAGCGGGGCAGAAATTGTAACGACACACAGTGAAGATATTGCCCTGCAGATTGCAGAATACGCAAGAATTTCCGAGGTGACGCGGATTGTCATTGGAAAGAGCATGATGAAGCAGGGCTATTTCCATCAGCGAAGGGTGTGGACCGAGCGTCTGACGGATCTTGTGCCTGATCTGGAAATTCACATCATTCCAGACTCAGACGTGTACCGGAGATATCAGAAACGAAAAAAATTTCCGGAGTGGATGGAGCTGCCTTCCTGGAAAGAACTGATGCTTACGGTTCTGATTCTGGCTGCTGCGACCGGAATCGGAGAAATCTTTTTTCGGCTTGGTTTTACGGATGCCAATATTATTACGGTATATCTGTTTGGCGTCATGCTGACATCTATTCTGACCAGCGGTTATACCTGTAGTGTGGTCAGCTCTGTGGCAAGTGTTGTCCTGTTTAATTATTTTATGACAGAACCGAGGCTTTCGTTGTATGCGTATGGTTCCGGCTATCCGGTGACCTTTGCGATCATGCTTGGCACTTCAATCCTGACCAGTACGCTTGCTTCAAAATTGAAAGAAAATGCAAAGCTTTCTGCACGAGATGCCTTTCGAACCAAGATTCTTTTTAATACCAGCCAGCTTCTGCAAAAGGCAGAGGATGCGTCAGAAATTTTTGATATTACGGCAACGCAGCTGATAAAGCTTCTGGGGAGAAATCTGGTTGTGGCGCCGGTAGAAAAAAAGAAAAACGGCATTGTGCAGGGAACTCTTTATAACGCCGAAACAGGAATAAAATCAGAAAAAGTTTTTAATGTGAAAGAACAGGAAATCCTGCAGTGGGTTCTGAAAAACCGGAAACGGGCGGGAGCTATGACAGAACGTTTTTCTGAAGAACCGTATCTGTACCTTTCCATCTATGCGGCACAGAACAGATATGGTGTGATCGGCATTTTCATCGGACAAAAGCCACTGGATGCGTTTGAGAACAGTATCCTGCTTTCTATTCTGGGAGAGTGCGCCATGGCACTGGATCGGGAACAAAGTGCGAGAGAAAAAGAAGAGGCGGCAGTCATGGCGAAAAATGAGCAGCTTCGGGTGAATCTGCTGCGGACGATTTCCCATGATCTGCGCACACCACTGACATCAATTCTCGGCAATGCAGACTCTTTGATCAGTAACTTTGACGCACTGGACGAAGGGATGCGGAAACAGATTTTTTCGGATATTTATGAGGATGCCGGATGGCTGATTGAACTGGTGGAAAATCTGCTTGCGCTTACGAAAATAGAAGATGGAAGTGTAAAACTGCAGTTATCCGATCAGGTGGTTGAGGATGTAGTACGTGAGGCGCTGCGCCATGTAGAACGGCGGAAAAACGAACATGAAATTACGGTGGACTGCGGGGAAGATGTACTGCTCGCCCGCATGGATGCAAAGCTGATTGTACAGGTACTGGTAAACCTGATCAACAATGCAGTAAAATATACACAGGCAGGATCCAAGATCCGGATTACAGCCGGAAAAGAAGAAAAAAACGTATGGATTGCGGTGGAAGATAATGGACCCGGCATTCCGGCGGAGTGCAGGAGCATGTATTTGAAATGTTCTATTCCGGAAAAAATAAGGTGAGTGACAGCCGCAGAAGCCTTGGCCTTGGCTGGCACTGTGCCGCTCCATTGTAAATGCGCATGGCGGGGAACTGGTGCTTCGTGACTGCGCTCCGCACGGCTGTCATTTTCGTTTTACGCTGCCGCTCAGTGAGGTGAATTTAAATGAATAAGACATTGATACTGGTCGTGGAAGACGATACGCCGGTCCACAACCTAATTACGACAACACTGAAAACACACGATTATAAATAACCACATTGGGGTCAGACCCCATTACTGTTTAGAAATTTTGTTCTTGTTTTGGCAATTCTGACACTGCAGACTGTGCTGAATGACAATATCAAAACGGCAGAAGATGTTGAAACTTATCTGGGCCTTAACACCCTGGTCGTTGTTCCGGATTTTGGAAGCAAAAAGAAATCCAGAAGACGAAGAAAAGACTGAACATAAACACAGAAAATTAAAAAGGAGCATCTCCAGGTTTCAAGTTCGAAACCGGAGATGCTCCTTTTTCGTATGCTGCAGAATGAAAAATTATTCTCCCGCCACCGTCACATCCCGCAGCAGTACCGCACACGGCACCACGCGGTTGTTTATCTGCTGTGTCTCTTTCGAGAAAGTCAGATTTTTCAGCACATCGTCATAACGGGCGGAAAGTGATCCGCTGGTTGTCGGATGGGAGGTGGTTCCGTCGCTCTCATACGCGAGCCGGATCTCACCGCCGCAGGTGCCGCTTACGGCATCCATATCAAACGCACTGAAATCGGTGATTTCTATATGCGGCATGCTGCGCAGCTCGTCGAGTGTTTTCGAACCGCCTTCAACTACCATGTTATTCATGGAAGTAGTATCCTTCATGCCGATATAATGGGCATGCTGAAGGCTGCCCCAGTAGGAGCGGCAGATGCCGTTTTCAAACAGAACGCGCTCGGCTACCGGCATACCGGTTTCGTCGTACGGCGCGTTTTTGGCAGAGCGTCGAGCGTCGGCACGAGGCGGATATTCAGCGGATCCGCATCCGCACCGGTGATGGCTTCACCGATTTTTGCTTTTGCAACGCCCATATACTGATAAGAAGCGTTGGTATGCATGGCAAAATACTGGAAGAAGCTGCCGACGGCATTTCCGGTCAGGAGAACATCAGCATGCTCATTCTGCCGGGTCGGAACAGCATTCAGACGCTGGCGGCCGGTGTGGAACATTCCGCGCACTTCGGCGATGATCTTCTCGCAGATTTGTCGGAGAAGCGGAGATCCTTGTAGATCTCAATCTCATGATCATCCTTGCGGGAGTTTGTGACAATCTCGATCTCGCAGTCAAAGCCGGAGAAGGTGACATCGACACCGCGGGAATTGCGGATGTGTGTCTGCTTCTGATTGACAAAAATCTCATAGGAGTTTACGCGGGAATCCTCTTCCGCCTTGATTTCCTGCATAGCCTGCACCAGTTTTACGAGTTTAGCGGTAAGATCGCGGGAAGCATCAGCCATGTCGGCGCTTGCCTGGGCATCCGATGGCTCTGCAACAGGGTACCATGGTTCTGCACAAACTGTGCGGCGAACAGCGCCTGGTCAATTTCCTGCTTCATTTCTTCGCGGGAAATGCCCTGGTGGATCTCTTTTTCTGCGCTTCCGCGGAATTTTCCATCCTCACTGTCGACAAAGACGGTCAGAAACGTATGAGTTACTTTTTTCGCGCGGCTCATGTCGAGCTTCTGACCGATGAAAAATGCCTCGCGGGATTCGGTCTGCTCTTCGCGGATCAGAAAGTCGCTGGCTTTGCTTGTTTTTAATACATCGTATAATTCGTTCATCAGCCTAACCTCACTTTACATTTCAGATACGGGCCGCCATCGCTGACTTTAACCCATTCTTTGTGACCTTTTCCGCACATGCCGGAGCCGAAGAGCTCTTCTTTGTCGGAAACCATGGAGATGCTCTTTAAGAGATCCGGAACGTAGCCGGTCAGGGTGACAGGAGATACGACTTTTCCGGTCAGCTTACCATCTTTGATCTCGCGGCCGAGTCCGACCATGCACTGGATGCCCCAGTGTTTCGGGTCTTCCATACCGGACTGAACGCTTTCGAGAAGATAGCCGTGATCAATCGAAGCGATCATATCATCGAGTTTGTCTGTGCCTGCGGTGAAGTAGGTGTTGGTCATACGGGAGTAGACTTTGCGCTCGAAGCTCTCGCGTTTTCCGTTTCCGGTCGGCGTGGTGCCAAGGCGGAGTGCGCTTACGAGATCGCTGATGCCGGTAACGAGTGTACCGTGGTCGATGACCGTGGTGTCGGTGCCGAGCGTTCCCTCATCATCAAAAAGATAACTGCTGACCTGCTGTGCGCCGACTGCTCCGTCGTGCATGGAGGAGAGCTGGGAGCAACAGGCTTGCCGATATACTCTTTGGCGAGTGCGCGGTTTTTGACAAACATATCCATCTCGACACCGTGGCCGAATGCTTCGTGTGCAATCACGCCGGTGACATCCGGTGCGGTGATGACATCGTACATGCCAGGGATGACCGGATCGGAGTGGAGCTTGTCGTACAGAACGGCGATGATTTCCTCAACAATCGCATCCATCTCATTTAAGATTTCCACGCCTTTCAGGCCGGAGCAGGAACGGTACGACATATTCTGTTTTCCGTTTTCTGTGCCGATTGCGGAAAGGGAGCCCTCCGAGAAAGCGTAGGACTGCATCAGATCCTTTTTGGAGGAGAGGAACAGCTTGTTGACACGGGCGAAGCTGACGGTACTCTGGAATTCCAGAATTCCTTCATGGGCAGCGCCGGCGTTGCAGAGCTTCCGAAGGTGGGAGAGAATCTCCTCTGCGGAGACGGTCTCCGGGTCAATCCCGATTTCATTCTGCATCGTTTTGGTGATGGCTTCTTCCTGCACGAGAGGAGACTCCATCTGCGCGATGCCGAGTGCCTTTAATGCCTGAAATTCGGATTTCAGCGCGGAAGTAATTTCCTCCGCAAGATCTGCGGCATCGGTGAGGTTGTTGAAGGAATATTCGGTGTAGGAACCGTCCTGCCATGCACGGACAACGAAGCCGCGTTCACAGAAGTGATAATCGCCGACGGTGGTCTGATGCATGCTGACGCGGTAGGTCGTACCTTTGACATCGGTGCAGAGCACGCTGACGTAATCAAATTCGCGCTCGAGCAGACGGATCAGTTCCTGAATCTGTGGTTTGATTTCCACAAGATAGGATGACATTGGAACCTGCATAAGTTTGGTGTCCTTTCTGGAGCCTGCCGGAGTGTTGGATAGAGAACCTGCGCCGGGGCTCAAAATAATAGAATCCGGAAAAATAGTTTCGAAAAAATCCCGAACATAGTTTCATTATAGAAGTGGGAAATGGAAAAAGCAATAAAAAAAGGTTGACAAAATGAATTTTGATGATATACTTTGAATATCAAAACATTTGAAAAGAAAAATGTTTGAGAATGAAATAAGCAAGAGGACAGTAAGGTGAAAAACGGCAGAATTGCGGGAACCGGTTCGTATGTACCGGAGACGATATGGAAAAATGAAGATCTGGAAAAGATGGTGGATACGAGCGATATCTGGATCCGGGAGCGGACGGGAATCGGTGCGCGCCACATAGCCGGGGAGGAGACGGTTGCCAAATGGCAGTAAAGGCGGCGAGAAGAGCGCTGGAAAATGCCGGGATCTGTTCGACAGAACTGGATCTGATTCTCGTCGGAACCTCCTCATCGGAGAGCATCTTTCCGAATACCGCCTGTCTTGTGCAGGATGAAATCGGTGCCTTCCGTGCCGCCTGTCTCGATGTCAGCGCCGCCTGCACCGGATTTCTTGCGGTGTATGAGCTGGGCCAGCTGTATATCCGGAGCGGCAAGGCAAAAAACGTGCTGCTGATCGGCGCGGATGCCTGAGCCGCCTGGTGGACTGGAGTGACCGCGGAACCTGCATTCTGTTCGGGGACGGCGCGGGAGCCGTTGTGCTGACGGCGGAGGAGCAGGAGACAAAAGCGTGCGAAAAGATCCATTCCGATGGAGAAAAAGGCGTGTCGCTGACCTGCGAAAAGGGAACGTATCTGCAGATGGACGGCCGTGCCGTGTTCCAGTTTGCTTTATCCCGCGTGCCGGAAGTCATCCGCGAGGTGCTCGCGGAAGCCGACATGGCGGTCGAAGAGATTGATGCGTTTATCCTTCATCAGGCAAACAGCCGCATCATCGACGGCGTGGCAAAACGACTGAAAGCACCGAAAGAAAAATTTCCGCGGAATATCGAAGCATACGGCAATACATGTGCGGCGAGCATTCCGATTCTGCTGGATGAGTGGAACCGGTCCGGCAGAGCCCAAAAAGGACAGAGAATCGTTCTCTCCGGTTTCGGAGCAGGACTGATCTGGGGCGCGGCGTACCTGGAATGGTAAGAAACGCCCATATAAAATAAGAAGAATAAGAAAAAAAGTGAGGACAAAAACATGTTAGAAAAAGTAAAAGAAACCGTAGCAGAAGCACTGGGAGCAGACATCGATACCATCACAGCGGAGACTTCCTTCAAAGAGGATCTCGGAGCAGATTCCCTGGATCTGTTTGAAATGGTCATGTCCCTCGAGGACACCTGCGGCGTGGAAATTCCGACCGAGGATCTGGAAACGATGGTAACTGTCGGTGATGTTGCAGAGTATCTGGAGCAGCACAAAAACTAAGAAAGATCGGGAAGCAGGAGGAAGCGATTCATGATCACAGAAGTGACAAAATTACTCGGGATTCAGTATCCAGTCATTCAGGGCGGCATGGCCTGGGTGGCGGAGCATCATCTGGCAGCGGCAGTTTCCGAGGCCGGCGGCCTTGGCCTCATCGGAGCATCGGCGGCACCGGCAGAGTGGGTTCGGAATGAAATCCGCGAAGCAAAAAAACTGACGGACAAACCGTTCGGCGTCAACATCATGCTGATGAGCCGTATGCGGATGAGGTGGCAAAAGTGGTTGCCGAGGAAGGCGTAAAAGTCGTTACGACGGGCGCAGGAAATCCGGAGAAATATATGGAACTGTGGAAAAACGCTGGTATCCGCGTCATCCCGGTGGTCGCTTCTGTGGCTCTTGCAAGACGAATGGAGCGCGCAGGCGCAGATGCCGTTGTGGCAGAAGGATGTGAGTCCGGCGGCCATATCGGCGAGACGACAACGATGGCACTCGTTCCGCAGGTGCAGATGCCGTAAAAATTCCGGTCATTGCGGCCGGTGGAATTGCGGACGGACGCGGCATGGCAGCAGCCTTTATGCTGGGTGCCGAGGCGGTTCAGATGGGAACGCGTTTTGTCGCTTCGAAAGAGGCCGTTGTGCATGAAAATTACAAGCAGCTGGTGATCAAGGCGAAAGATATTGATACCCGCGTGACAGGCCGCACAACCGGTCATCCGGTGCGGGCGATCCGAAATGAGATGACACGCCATTATCTGGAACTGGAAAAAGAGGGAGCTCCGTTCGAAGAGCTGGAAAAACTGACGCTCGGCGGTCTTCGAAGAGCCGTTGTGGACGGCGATGTCAAAACCGGAAGCGTGATGTCCGGTCAGATTGCAGGTATGGTAAAAGACGAGAAAAGCTGCAAAGAAATCATAGAGCAGATGATGAATGAGATGGAAGAACTTCTGAAAGGAGCACCGGCGCGGTTATGAGTAAAACAGCATTTATGTTTCCTGGACAGGGTTCCCAGTGTGTCGGCATGGGCGCGGATTTTTATGAAGCATGTCCGAAAGCGAGAGCCGTCTACGATATGGCATCCGAGCTGATCGGGATTGATATGAAAAGACTCTGTTTTGAGGAAAATGAACATCTGGATCAGACAGAGTTTACCCAGATTGCACTGCTGACAACCGGAATGGCGATGGAGCAGTCCATCCGGGCGTGCGGCCTTACGCCGGATGTGACAGCGGGCCTCAGCTTGGCGAGTACAACGCGATTGTGTCCGCCGGCGGTATGGAAATGGCGGATGCGATGAAGGTCGTCCGCAGAAGAGGCATCCTGATGGAGGAGGCCGTTCCGGCAGGCGAGGGCGCGATGCGGCGGTGCTCGGCATGGAAGCTGCAAAAATCGAAGAGATTTTGAGCGGGATTTCCGGCGCCTACATTGCCAATTACAACTGCCCGGGTCAGATTGTCATCACCGGATATGAGGCGGCAGTGGCAGAGGCTTCGGAAAAGTTAAAAGAAGCAGGCGCAAAGCGGGTACTTCCGCTGAACGTAAGCGGCCCGTTCCATTCCCCGATGATGGAAGCTGCGTCCCAGGGGCTGACCGAAGCGCTCGAGGGCGTCGGCTTTATGGAGTTGAAGATTCCGTATGTGACGAATGTAACCGGCCAGTATGTGCGTGATACTGCACTGACGCGCGGCCTTCTGATCCAGCAGGTGGCATCCGGTGTGCGGTGGCAGCAGAGCATCGAGGCAATGATTGCGGACGGCGTTGATACCTTCGTGGAGATCGGACCGGGAAGAACACTGACCGGCTTTTTAAGAAAAATCAACCGGGATGTAAAAGGTTACAATATCCGCACCTATGAGGAAATGCATCAGGTGTGCGAAACTTTATTATAGATAGTGGATTATGCAGCAGGAGAATGAGATGTTAAGTGGAAAAACAGCAGTAGTAACGGGCGCATCCCGCGGAATCGGGCGTGCGATTGCAGAAAAACTGGCGGCGGAGGGAGCCTTTGTTGTCATCAATTACAATGGTTCAAAAGAGGCGGCCGAAACCGTGCTTGCGGGAATCCGCGCGGCAGGAGGAGACGGCTGCGTGATGCAGTGCAATGTATCGGATTTTGCGGCGTGTGAAGCGTGGATGAAGGAAATTCTTGCTTTGTATGGGAAAATCGATATTCTGGTCAACAACGCGGGCATCACAAAGGACGGCCTTCTGATGGGCATGTCGGAGGAAGCCTTCGACCGTGTCATTGAGACAAACCTCAAGGGAACGTTCAACTGCATCCGCTTTGCGGCACGGCCGATGATCCGCCAGAAGAGCGGCTGCATCATCAACATGGCTTCTGTGGTCGGCGTGGCAGGAAACGCCGGACAGGCAAATTATGCGGCATCGAAAGCAGGTGTGATCGGCCTGACGAAAACAGCGGCACGGGAACTGGCATCCCGCGGCATCCGCGTCAATGCGATTGCGCCGGGCTTTATTGAGACCGATATGACGGAGGTTCTTTCGGATAAAGTGAAAGAAGCATCCGTATCCCAGATTCCTCTCGGCCATTTCGGAAAGCCGGAGGATGTGGCAAACCTGGCCGCATTTCTGGCATCCGAAGCGGCAGCTTACATCACCGGACAGGTGATTCACTGCGACGGCGGCATGGTGATCTAAGAAAAGGAGAGTTGGAATGAAGAGAAGAGTAGTCATCACAGGGCTGGGTGCGGTAACCCCGATTGGAAATACCGTGGAGGAATTCTGGAACGGCGTCCGCAAGGGAGCCTGCGGAATCGGAACGATTACGAAATTTGATACAGCAGAATATAAAGTACATCTGGCAGGCGATGTCAAAGGCTTCGTGGCAAAAGAACGCATGGATTTCAAGGCGGCAAGACGAATGGGAACTTTCTCCCAGTATGCCGTTGCGGCAGCAAAAGAAGCGTTTGCAGATGCCGGCATTTCCATGGAGAATGAAGATCCGTTCCGCGTCGGCGTTCTGGTGGGCTCCGGCGTCGGTGATCTGAATGCATGCGAGCAGGCGAAAGCCAAAATTGATGCCGGAAATCCGTCCCGCGTCAACCCGTTTACCGTTCCGGTGATGATTGCGAACATGGCGGCGGGAAACGTTGCGATTGCACTCGGCGCGAAAGGAAAATGTACCAGCGTGGTAACGGCGTGTGCGACAGGAACGCACTGCATTGGCGATGCCTTCCGCGCAATTCAGTACAACGACGCGGACATCTGTGTGGCAGGCGGCGCGGAGAGCGCAATTACGCCGGTCGGCGTGGCAGGCTTTTCGGCACTGACCGCACTTTCCGAGTCGGAAGATCCGCTGCGGGCTTCGATTCCGTTTGATAAAGACCGGAACGGTTTCGTCATGGGCGAGGGCGCCGGCATTCTCGTACTTGAGGAGCTGGAGCATGCGAAACAGCGCGGCGCGAAGATCTATGCAGAGGTAGTCGGATACGGCGCAACCTGCGATGCGTACCACATTACTTCTCCATTGGAAGATGGAAGCGGTGCGGCACGTGCGATGGAGCTTGCGATGGAAGAAGCAGGAGTAAAACCGGAAGAAGTTACTTATATTAATGCACACGGAACGTCCACACATCACAACGATCTGTTTGAAACGCGTGCGATCCGGAAAGCCTTCGGTGATGCGGCAGACCATGTGCTGGTCAACTCGACGAAATCGATGGTCGGTCATCTGCTTGGCGCGGCAGGCGGTGTGGAAGCTGTTGTCTGTGCGAAATCCATTCAGGACGGCTTCGTGCATCAGACGATTGGAACAAAGGAAGCAGATGCGGAATGCGATCTGAATTACTGCATCGGCGCTCCGGTGGAAACCGATGTGAAACTGGCAATGAGCAATTCCCTTGGTTTTGGCGGCCACAATGCGTGCTGCTGTTTCAGAAATATGAATAAAGCGGCATCGTGTTCCGGTGCAGAAAGGAAAATAAGATGGAATTAGATCAGATTTTACAGTTGATTGATAAAGTTTCGGATTCTTCGCTGACCGCGTTTGATTACGAGGCTGATGGGATCAAGATTGCCATGGAGCATGGAAAAGCAGCTCCGGTGCAGGTGCAGATGAGCGGGGTTCCATCCGGTGCCGGTCTGCAGATGGCAGAGATGATGGGCGGAGCAAATGGCGTGACAGCGAAAGAAGCAGCCATGCCGGAGAGAAAAGAAACGGCAGGAAAAAATACAACGGCTGAGGAGCACAGCGAAGCAGAAGAAGGCGTTTTTGTGACATCCCCGCTGGTCGGAACGTTTTATACAGCTCCGGCAGAGGATGCCGAGCCGTTTGTGAAGGTTGGCGACACCGTGAAAAAGGGACAAGTCGTAGCAATCGTGGAGGCCATGAAGCTGATGAATGAGATCGAGAGTGAAGTGGACGGCGTGATTGCGGAGGTTCTGGTGAAAAACGGCGAGATGGTTGATTACGGAAAACCGCTGTTCCGGGTAAAAGCGTAAAGCCGGGACGAGAAAGGAAGCAGCGAATGAACAGTTTGACAACGAAACAGATTCAGGAGATTATTCCACACAGACATCCGTTTCTGCTGGTGGATTACATAGAAGATTTTGAACCGGGCGAATTCGGTATTGGATACAAATGTGTGACGTACCGCGAGGATTTTTTTGCGGGTCATTTTCCGCAGGAGCCGGTGATGCCGGGCGTGCTGATTATCGAGGCGCTGGCGCAGGTCGGTGCGGTTGCGATTCTTTCTCTTGACGAGAACAAGGGAAAAATTGCATTTTTCGGCGGCATCAACAAGTGCCGTTTTAAGGGAAAAGTGAAACCGGGAGACAAGCTTCGTCTGGAGACGAAAATTATCCGCCACAAGGGACCGATGGGCGTCGGGGAAGCGGTTGCTTCGGTCGACGGCAAGGTGGTCGCGCAGGCGGAACTGACCTTTATGGTGGGGGCAGCACAATGATTCGAAAAGTTTTGATTGCAAACCGTGGGGAGATCGCGGTCCGGATTATCCGGGCATGCCGTGAGATGGGAATTCTCACGGTTGCTGTTTATTCGGAGGCGGACCGGGAGGCACTGCATGCGCAGCTCGCGGATGAGGCGGTGTGCATCGGGCCGGCGCCGTCGAAGGACAGTTATTTAAATATGGAACGTATTTTGAGTGCGGCGCTTGTGACGGGGGCGGATGCGATTCATCCGGGATTTGGATTCCTGTCGGAGAACAGCACGTTTGCGCGGAGATGCCAGGAGTGCCACATTACGTGGATTGGTCCATCTCCTGAGGTGATGGATCGGCTGGGTAATAAGTCTGAGGCGCGAAATACGATGCAGGCAGCCGGTGTGCCGGTGATTCCGGGGACGAAGGAACCTGTTTTTGACTGGGAGACGGGTCTTTCTGAGGCCGACCGGATTGGTTTTCCGGTGATGATTAAGGCGGCGCTTGGAGGCGGCGGCAAGGGTATGCGCATGGCGGAGACGCGCGGGGAGTTCCAGAGTGCGTTTCAGACGGCGCAGAAGGAGGCTAAAAGTTCGTTTGCGGACGAGACGATGTATGTGGAGCGGCTGATTCGTCATCCGCGTCATGTGGAGTTTCAGATTATGGCGGACTCGTTCGGGAATGTGATTCATCTTGGGGAGCGGGACTGCTCGATTCAGAGGAATCATCAGAAGATGATTGAGGAGTCGCCTTGTGTGGCGATTGATGACACGCTGCGGGAGCGGATGGGCTCGGCGGCGGTCCGGGCGGCGAAGGCGGCGCATTATGTGAATGCGGGGACGATAGAGTTTCTGCTGGAGCCGGACGGGAATTTTTATTTTATGGAGATGAATACGCGGATTCAGGTGGAGCATCCGGTGACGGAGTGGGTCACGGGGGTGGATCTGATTCAGGAGCAGCTTCGGGTGGCTTCGGGGATGCCGCTGTCGGTGACGCAGGGGGAGGTCCGGCTTTCGGGGCATGCGATTGAGTGCAGGATTAATGCGGAGAATCCGGCGAAGAATTTCAGCCTTGTCCGGGGAAGATTACGGAGATGCATCTGCCTGGTGGATTTGGAGTACGGGTGGATACGGCGGCGTATGACGGGTATGTGATTCCGGCGTTTTATGATTCGATGCTGGCGAAACTGATTGTGCATGGGAGGACGCGTGAGGAGGCGATTGCGCGGATGAGGAGTGCGCTGGGGGAAGTCGTCATCGAGGGAGTCGACACTAACGTTGATTATTTGTATTCTATTTTAAATGAAGAGGAGTATCTGGCCGGGAGGGCGGATATTGAGTTTGTGGAGCGGTTGACGGAGAGATTGTAAGAGACGGACGCCGCCCGGCAGTACAGCAGAGGGGGACGGCGCGGTTTCAGAGGAAAGAAACACTAAGGCCTCCAGCATTTGCTAAAACCATTTTCAAAAATCCAAAACTCGCTGTCACTCAGACAGTTGGATTTGAAAATAACGCAAATTCTGGAAGCCTAAGTGTTTCTATAGCAATCCCCGAAAATAATGCAAAAAATTCAGCACCGCAGAGCGTGAATTACTGCGTCACAGATTTTCGTCGTACCCCGGTACGCCTTCAAATCTGTTCCTTGCAATTCGCGCTCTGCAACACTGCCTTTTTTGCATTATTTTCGGGTCTTGCTATAGTTCCTCCTGCAAATGCGCCGTCCCCCTCTGCTGTACTGCCGGGCGGCTGAGATCAGACACACGACTGGGAGAGTGTGGTCAGCGACACCGCGGGGCGGTGCGGCTGGGATGACAGGAGTGAGCGGTGAAGAGAGAATGAATGCCTCGATGGGTGAGGTGTGTGGTTGGAAGATTGTTATGGTGACAATAGAGTGAAAGTGTTATGACGTAAGGAGTGATGGTGGTATGATGCTGGGTAAGTATTTTAAGAAGACGGTGTTTCGGAAGGAGCACACGGCGGATGGGGTGGTGCCGGAGGCGCGCAGGGGATTTTGAAGAAGTGTAATGCTTGTAAGGGAGCTATTTTTACGGAGGATGTGAAGAGGAATCTTTATATTTGTCCGAAGTGTGGGAATTATTTTCGGGTGCATGCGTATCGGAGGATTGAGTTTCTTCTGGATGATGGGAGTTTTGAGGAATGGGATCAGGGGATGACGGCGGGGAATCCGCTGGGGTTTCCGGGGTATGAAGAGAAGGTGAGGGCTCTGCAGGAGAGAACAGGACTTACGGAGGCTGTTGTGACTGGTAAGGGACGGATCAACGGGATGGAGACGGTGATCGGGGTCTGTGATGGCAGGTTTATGATGGCCAGTATGGGTGAGGCTGTTGGGGAGAAGATTACGCGGGCGGTGGAGAGGGCGACGAAGCTCTCGCTGCCGGTGATTTTGTTTGCGTGCTCGGGAGGGGCGCGGATGCAGGAGGGGATTGTTTCTCTGATGCAGATGGCGAAGACGTCGGCGGCGCTGAAAAGACACAGTGATGCGGGGCTTTTGTATGTGAGTGTGCTGACGGATCCGACGACGGGCGGCGTGACGGCGAGCTGGGCGATGCTGGGGGATATTATTCTGGCGGAGCCGCATGCGCTGATCGGGTTTGCGGGACCGAGGGTTATTGAGCAGACAATAGGACAGAAACTGCCGAAAGGGTTCCAGCGGGCGGAGTTTCTGGTGGAGCATGGGTTTGTGGATCGGATTCTGCCAAGAGAAGAGGCGAAAGAGGTGCTGTCGGAGATTCTGCGGATGCATGGGAAAGATATCGAAGTTTCCTCGGAAGTGCTGACTTTGGGGGATGGAGACGTGAAGCGGTCTTTGGCAGCACCAGAAACGGGAGAGAAAACATCGGCTTGGGACTGTGTGCAGAAAGCGCGGAAAAAGGACCGACCGGTGGGAGAAGATTATATTCGGGAGCTGTTTCCTGATTTTATTGAGTTTCATGGTGATCGACTGTATGGCGATGATGCGGCGATCATCGGCGGTATTGCATCGTTTGACGGCACACCGGTCACGGTCATCGCCGAGGCGAAAGGCGCGGATACGAAAGAAAACATCCGCCGCAATTTCGGCATGCCGTCCCCAGAGGGCTACCGCAAAGCCCTGCGTCTGATGAAACAGGCCGAAAAATTCCACAGGCCTGTTATCTGTCTCGTAGACACCCCAGGCGCCTTCTGCGGAATGGAAGCCGAAGAACGCGGCCAGGGCGAGGCGATTGCGCGGAACCTGTATGAAATGTCAGCGTTAAAAACGCCGGTTCTTTCTATTGTCATTTCAGAAGGCGGCAGCGGCGGTGCACTGGCACTCGCCGTGGCGGATGAAGTGTGGATGATGCAGAATGCCATCTACTCCATCCTGTCGCCGGAGGGATTTGCAAGCATCCTGTGGAAAGACGGCAAACGCGCGCCGGAGGCCGCCGAGGTGATGAAGCTGACGGCGGGGGATTTGAAGGAACTGGGAATTGTAGAAGAGATTGTGGAAGAGCCGGGGGAGTTTACGGTGGACACAATGCCAGTGGTGTGTGAAGAATTGAGAGGCAAAATTCTGAGATTCCTGGAAAAGTATGAGAAGATGGATGGGGAAGAACTGGTAGAGGAGAGGTATCGGAGATTTCGGGATATGTGAAAAGAAGATTTTGACATATTCTGAAATGCATGATATTATGATATTGAAAAGAGTGCTACCGATAGACGGTTAGTCCATATTTATTGGTTTATGTAAAAATAGTCGCCAAAGTTTGCAGGACTGGGCGGCTATTTTTGTGATTTCGCAGTATCTTTGCCGAAGTTGTATCCAAGGCTAAAGCAGGTTAAGCCGAAACTTACAACTGCTATGAAGTCGATAATACTCATGCTTAGCCCTCATTTCCAAGGAATTCCCATATAAAGGGTTTCTATGTAATCGGAGAGTCACAGTCCCTCCGTAGAAGGACTAACCGCCTACCGTTATGGCAGCACCCGTATATTGAGTATAACATCAATGGATTGACGGATGAACTGAAGGCGTAGCGTCGCCCTCCGTGAGGGCGTGAGTTGAAATGATGCGTCCCCACACAACCGGCCCGATTCCTTTGTAGCCCTCCGTGAGTTGAATCTTCAAACATTGGCGGAATTATTTAGAGTATGATGTATCACACTTCGTGAGTTGAAATAACAGCAGTTATTCTGCAAGCAGAGGAGCGTTCTCTCAGGAGTGAAATGTGTTTGACATGAAAGTTAAATAATGTTAATCTATAACTAGCGTAAGCGACAACTAACCGCTCATGTATTCGCAAGAACCATGAGCGGCTATTTTTCTATTTTAATATTCGGTGAGAAAGGAGGAAAATTGTGAAGAGTCCATTTAAAATATTTTGGATCGTACTCGGCTTTCTGTGCCTGGGATTTGGCACCATCGGCATTGTGCTTCCGATTCTGCCGACAGTTCCATTCTATATGGCGACCCTGTTCTGCTTTGCGAAAAGTTCGGAACGGCTGCACAGCTGGTTTATTGGAACTCAATTATATAAGAAGCATCTCGACAGCTTCGTACAGCATCGGGCGATGACGGTAGGAACGAAATGTAAAATCATCGGGATGGTAACGGTTGTGATGGCGATCGGCTTTTTTGCTATGAAGAATGTGCGATCGGAAGAATCTGTATTGCTGTGGTATGGATGTGCCATATTTTGTATTTCTTCCTGCGGGTCAAAACCGTAAAAATAGAAGATCATATCCTAGGAGAAACAAAATGAACAAAGTAGAAAAAAAGCGGCAGAAAGAACAGTACGTCGTGGAAGAGATGATCCGCCTGTACTGCCGGAAGAACCATGGAAAAGAGGGGCATGCATCCGGCGGAATGTGTCCGGAATGTCAGAAATTAGCGGACTATGCAAAACAGCGGAGCCAGAAATGTCCCTTCATGGAACAGAAAACATTCTGCGCAAACTGCAAAGTACACTGCTACAAGCCGGAAATGCGGGAAAAGATCCGCGCCGTTATGCGGTTTTCGGGGCCGAGGATGCTGCTGTATCATCCGATTTTAGCTATCTGGCATTTAATCTGCAGCATGAGAGAGAAGCGAAAAGCAAAAGCATAAAAGAGAGGTACTTATGATTAAAACAAGACTGGTGGGGCTGCTGTCCCACGCGAAAAAGTATATCGTGTACACGATTCTGTGGCAGTGGGCGGCGCTTCTGTCGCAGGTGATCGCGGTATTTACGGTCGCCGATCTGCTGGAACGGGTCGTGTATGGTGCGGTAACGGCAGCGGCTGTGAAACGGACGATTTTTACACTGGCAATTGTTGTTGTGATCCGCTTTTTCTGCGAGCGGATGGGCGCGCGGTCGTCGTATCTTGCGTGTGTGGATGTGAAACGGATTCTGCGTGAGAAAATTTATGAGAAAATGCTGAAACTGGGGGCATCCTACAGCGAACAGGTATCATCCTCGGAGGTCGTACAGGTATCCACGGAAGGCGTGGAGCAGCTCGAAACCTATTTTGGAAAGTATCTTCCGCAGCTGTTCTACAGCCTGATTGCGCCGCTCACCTTGTTTGTGATCCTCTGCCGGGTGAGCATGAAAGCGAGCGTGATTCTTCTGATCTGTGTGCCGCTGATCCCGATTTCGATTGTGGTTGTGCAGAAGATTGCGAAGAAGCTTCTGAACAAATATTGGAGTATTTACACAGGGCTCGGCGATTCGTTCCTTGAAAATCTGCAGGGTCTGACGACCTTAAAAATCTATCAGGCCGATCAGCAGAAAGCCGACGAGATGGATGTGGAATCCCAGAACTTCCGCCGGATCACGATGAAAGTTCTGACGATGCAGCTCAACTCAACGAGCGTGATGGACATCGTAGCATACGGCGGCGCGGCGGTTGGCATGGCGGTGGCGGTATCGGAATTTCTGAAAGGAAACCTCACCGTGTCCGGCACGCTCTGCATTGTGCTGCTGGCGAGCGAGTTTTTCCTGCCGCTTCGTCTGCTCGGATCATTCTTCCACATCGCGATGAACGGCATGGCGGCGAGTGACAAGATTTTCAAAATCCTCGATCTGCCGGAGCCGCAGACGGGAGAGCGGACGCTGCCGGACGGACCGCTGGATGTCGTGTTGGAGGATGTACATTTTTCCTATGAAGAGGACCGGGAAATCTTAAAAGGCATTGACCTTACACTCCCGGCGGGCAGTTTTGTATCACTGGTCGGCGAATCCGGCTGCGGAAAGAGTACGATCGCGGGTATCCTTGCGGCAAAGAACCGTGGATATACAGGCGCATCACCCTGGGCGGTGTGCCGCTCTCGGAAGTCGCTGAGACGGATCTGATGAAGCACGTTGTTCTGGTCCGCCACAATAGTTACTTATTTAAAGGAAACGTAGAAGAGAACCTGCGCATGGCGAAACCGGATGCGACGAAGGAGGAGATGGAGGCGGTTCTGCAGAAAGTCAATCTGCTGGGATTCTTACAGACACAGAACGGACTGCAGACAGAGCTTCTCGAAAAAGCAGGAAACCTCTCCGGCGGCCAGTGCCAGCGTCTTGTGATTGCGCGGGCGCTGCTTCGGAGCGACAGTGCGGTGTATATCTTTGATGAAGCCGCATCGAATATTGATGTCGAGAGTGAAGAGATGATCATGAATGTGATTCATGAACTCGCAAAGACGAAAACGGTATTGCTGATTTCCCACCGCCTTGCGAACGTCGTACAGTCAGATCAGATTTATTTCCTGAAAAACGGTACCATCTGCGAGCGTGGAACGCATGCGGAACTGATGGAACAGAACGGCGCATACCGGCATCTGTACGACAGCCAGATGGTACTGGAAAACTATGGAAAGCAGGGGAATGCATGATGCACGAGAAGAAAAATACAGCAAAACGCAGAAGCGCCCTCCGGATTATGGGAAGCCTGATCGGGCTGGTGAAGCCATTGCTTCATATTATGATGGCGGCAATTATTCTTGGAACAATGGGATATTTATGTGCGATCTTCCTGACGATTCTGGCAGGACAGGTCATCGTGCATGGCTTACTGACGGGCGCGGCAGGGACGAGCCTTTCGGTGCAAAACATGTGGCTTGTACATACCCCGGTAAAAACGATACTCACGGTGATGATCGTGATCGCGGTGCTGCGCGGCATTCTGCATTATGCGGAGCAGTACTGCAACCACTTTATTGCTTTTAAACTGCTGGCGATCATCCGCCATAAAGTGTTTGCAGCTTTGCGGAAGCTCTGCCCGGCGAAGCTGGAAGGACGGGACAAAGGAAATCTGATTTCGATTATCACAACCGATATCGAACTTCTGGAAGTATTCTATGCGCATACGATTTCCCCGATTGCGATTGCAGCATTAACTTCTTTGATTATGGTATGCTTCATTGGAAGATACCATGTTCTGGCAGGGCTGCTTGCACTTGCGGCGTATCTGACGGTCGGCGTTGTGATCCCGATGTGGAACGGAAAGCGCGGAAGCCAGAAAGGAATGGAGTTCCGGACAGGCTTTGGCGAGCTGAACAGCTTCGTGCTGGATTCCCTGCGTGGCCTCGACGAGACGATTCAGTACGGACAGGGCGAAAAACGGAAAGAGCAGATGTCAGGGCGGTCGAAAGAACTGACTTCTGTGCAGGAAAACTTAAGCCGCATGGAAGGCTCCCAGCGGTCTGTCACCAACATGGTGATTCTTCTGGCATCGTTCGGCATGCTGGCACTGACGATCTATCTTTACACGAAAGGCGGGATCGGATTTGAGGGAGTCCTGACCTGCACAATCGCGATGATGGGTTCCTTCGGCCGGTCGTGGCGCTGTCCAGCCTGTCGAATAACCTGAATCAGACGCTGGCAAGCGGCGAGCGTGTGCTTTCCCTTCTCGAGGAAGCGCCGCTGGTGGAAGAAATTCCGGGAGATGCGGCATCCGGCGGTGACCACGCATTTGCAGGAGCCGAGGCGCAGAATGTAACGTTTGCCTACGAAGACGAGACGATTCTGGATCAGTATTCGCTGAAACTGGAACCGGGAAAAATCACCGGCATCCACGGCGCGAGCGGTTCCGGAAAATCGACGATCTTAAAACTTCTGATGCGCTTCTGGGATGTCCAGACGGGGCGCGTTTCCGTGGACGGAGCCGATGTCCGCGAAATCCCGACGAAGTATCTGCGCGATATGGAAAGCTATGTGACGCAGGAGACACATCTGTTCCACGATTCGATTGCGAACAACATCGCTATTGCAAAACCCGGCGCGACGCGGGAAGAAATTATGGAGGCGGCGAAGAAGGCGTCCATACATGATTTCATCATGACACTGCCAAACGGCTACGACACCGAAGTCGGAGAACTCGGCGATACGCTGTCCGGCGGAGAAAAACAGCGGATCGGTATCGCGCGGGCATTCCTGCATGACGCATCCATGATCCTGCTGGACGAGCGACATCGAATCTTGATTCCTTAAATGAAGGAATTATTCTGAAATCCCTGAAAGAATCGGCAGAAGAGAAAACCATTGTGCTCGTATCGCACAGAGTGTCCACGATGAACGTCGCGGATGTGGTATATGAAATGGAAAATGGCCGGATTTCCTGATTTTACAGCACTTGACAGAGAAAAGACGATGTGCTACACTAACAGTCGTTAAAGAAAAAACAATTAAATATCGATGTGTAAGGTGTCGGACATGCGTGTCCGGTGAAAAGGGAAGCAGGTGTGAATCCTGCACGAACTCGTCACCGTATTTTGCAAGCAGGGGAATGATCCACTGGGAAACCGGGAAGGAGACCGATGCGCTGGAGTCAAATCCTGAAGCAATGAGCCGGGAGACCTGCCTTTCGCAGTACAGGAACGTTACGTTCGTGCCACGAGGAACTGGCAGTACAAAACAGGAAAGCGGACATTTGCCCCACAGCGGGTGAGATGGTTTTCTTTGTGATGAAAATACTGGAAGCCCCTCGTTGAAAAACGAAAGGGCTTCTTTCTATTTACGCGGGCAACGAGCCAAAGTCCGTGCTTGCACGAGACCTTAGCGACTGCCGCGATAACTTGAGAAACTCGCGGAGCGTGTTTCTCATAGTTTGAAATGTAAAACGTCCCCGATATTGGTTGTTGCAAAGATACCAGCAAATGGGAGGAAAACAAAAATGAAAAAGAAACTTGTAGTCGCTTTAATTTCAGCAGCTATGGTAACATCTATGCTCGGCGCATGCGGAAGCAGCAACGCATCCAGCAGCAGCGCAAGCAGCACAGCAACAAGCAGCGTAAGTGCATCTTCCGCATCTGAGGAAGACACCACAGCAGCAAGCAGCAGCGTAAGCGCATCTTCTGCATCTGAAGAGGTATCCGCAGATGCAGACCAGGAGGCAGCAGATAAAGTGGCAGCTTTGATTGACGCAATTTATGTACAGGAAAGAAATGATAACACCGACGAGCAGTGCAAAGAAGCAAAAGAGGCATGGGATGCCTGACAGACGCACAGAAAGAACTCGTAGAAGGTGAGAACGCAGATCCGGATTACTTCGGAAGAGACACAGGGGATGCTTCCAAGGATGATCCGTTAAACGGAGACGAGATCGGCGAGAATGAGCTTCTGGTTGTAAGCTTTGGTACTTCCTTCAACGACAGCCGTGCTGAGGATATCGGAGGCGTTGAGAAAGCTCTGCAGGCTGCATATCCGGACTGGTCCGTAAGACGTGCCTTCACTGCACAGATCATCATCAACCATGTACAGGCCCGCGATGACGAGAAGATCGACAACGTAGATCAGCACTGGAAAGAGCTGTAAGCAATGGCGTGAAAAAACTGATTATTCAGCCGACTCATCTGATGCACGGCGCAGAGTACGACGAGCTGAAAGAAGCAGTAGATAGCTATAAAGATAAATTTGAGTCCGTAACCATCGCAGAGCCGCTGCTTGGCGAGGTTGGAAGTGACGCTACCGTAATCAACGAGGACAAACAGGCCGTTGCAGAAGCAATCACGGCACAGGCAGTAAAATCTGCAAATTATGACAGTCTGGATGCAGCAGCAGAGGACGGCACTGCTTTCGTATTTATGGGACATGGTACTTCCCACAATGCAAAAGTAACTTACAGCCAGATGCAGACACAGATGGATACTCTTGGATACAAAAACGTATTCATCGGAACCGTTGAGGGCGAGCCGGAAGAGACCGCCTGCGAGAATGTGATCGAGGCAGTAAAAGCAGCCGGATACAAGAAAGTAATTCTTCGTCCGCTGATGGTTGTTGCAGGTGACCACGCAAACAACGATATGGCAGGCGAGGATGAGGATTCCTGGAAGAGCCAGTTTGAGGCATCCGGTGCATTCGATGAGATCAACACTCAGATCGAAGGTCTTGGAAGAATTGATGCTGTTGAGCAGCTGTATGTACAGCACACCAAGGCAGCTATGGACGGCAACGGCGTTCAGGACGATGCTGAATAATTAGGGGTTGTATTCCGAACGTAAAATAGAGTAAAATAAGATCCGGCAGTACGGCTGAAGAGACTCAGTGTGCTGTCGGATTTTAAGTTGAGCGGATGAAAAAGATCCGCTTCAAGGTGATACAAGGAGGAATTTTATTATGAGAAAAAATTGGCAGTTCTTTTTCTTGGAGCAGCACTGACTGTATCCAGCTCGGCGCATGTGGCGGAAAGGATGCAGCGTCATCTTCTGCATCTGCAGTATCTGCGTCTTCTGCGGCAGACGCATCTTCCGCTTCTGTACAGGATGCATCTAAGGCAGAGAGCAGTACATCCACATCAGATGTTTCAGCAGAAAGCGCATCGGCAGCGGAGACTGCAGGAGAAAGCAGCGCATCAGAGCTGGAAGACGGTACGTATACGGCAGACTTCAATACAGACAGCAATATGTTCCATGTCAATGAAGCAAAAGAAGGAAAGGGTGTCCTGACGGTAAAAGACGGAAAAATGACCATCCACGTCAGCCTGGTATCCAAAAACATTGTCAATGTCTTTGTGGGAACAAAAGAAGAAGCACAGGCAGACGGCGCAGAGCTGATCGAGCCGACCACAGATGAGGTAACGTATTCTGACGGAACCACAGATGAAGTGTACGGCTTTGATATCCCGGTAGAAAAACTGGACGAGGATTTCAATGTTGCGATCATTGGTAAAAAAGGAACCTGGTATGATCATGTAGTCAGCGTATCCAATCCGGTACCGCAGGAGTAATCCCGGAAGAAAACAAAAGATATCCACAGAAGGCGAACCATTTTGCACCGTCTGTCCACAGAAATTGTGGAAAGAGAGGGGAAAAGCGGTTCGCCTTTGTGGATATCTTTTCTTATTTTTCCGGAAACAGTTTGCGGAACAGAAAACGGATGAAGGGTCCGCAGTACATGAGCTGCCAGAAGAAGGCAACCGGGAAGTTTAAAAACGTGGTCTGGAGCCAGACAGCAACGAATTCCTTTCCGGCATTTTTAAACAGCAGCGTTGCAATAAAACTCATAATCGGACACATAATAGCAATAATCATAATGGAAATTGCCAGCGTGATTACGATCGGACGATCCTGCGGTGTTACCATGCAAAAAGCTAATTTGTGAGCCAGATGATCCACGAGGAAAAACTCGAGGATAAAAGCGGCCGGCCACATGATTATCATCTCGTGAAACGCCATCAGAAAGACCTGATTTGTCATTCCGCCGATGTTCATGGAAATGTTGTAGCAGATCATGGCATAGACCATCAGAAAGGACATCATGAGGGTAAATACAACGTTTTGAAATTTTGTTTTTGGCATCGATTGTTCTCCTTTTCTTTGCAATTTTGAAAAATGGGCGCAAAAAAGACACATGTGTTGTTCGTTAACCAAGCAATGCACTTGTGCCGTTTCCAATCTGATACCAATCTTTTCTGCAGTTTTTAATTTTGAACCGTCGATTATTATAACGTCTCCGGCGGCGTTTGGCAAGAGGAAATTGAGAAATTTTTAAAAAAGACAGATAAACAAGAAAATTCGATGCGTGCTGGAAGCACGGTTTGGCGAATGGTGCGGGGAACGGCACCGGCGGGAAAAAGAATGGATTGCGAAACGGGAGCGGGATTGCTACAATAGAACATAGTGAAAACAAAGAGAAAACGCAAAAGGAAATCAATATTATGTCAGAGATCAGAAAAATCGAAAACTTTGCGGCGCCGGAGCTCGACGTGTATGCGCGTCTTTCAGAACCGCAGTTATTGCACTATTATGAACCGCAGCCAGGCCTTTTTCTCGCAGAGAGTCCGCGTGTCATCGAGCGCGCACTGGATGCCGGTTATGAACCGGTTTCATTCCTTGCCGGAAGCGCAGAGCTTGCCGCAAACGAAGCACTCTTTGCGCACTGCCCGGACGCGCCGGTCTATACAGCAGAGACGAAGGTGCTGGAACAGCTCACAGGCTTTGCCCTCACGCGCGGCATGCTCTGCGCGATGCACCGCCGTCCGCTTTCCACAATGGAGGAAATCTGCCGGAACGCCCGCCGCGTGGCGATTCTGGAAAATGTCGTGAACCCGACGAATGTCGGTGCGATTTTCCGTTCCGCCGCCGCGCTTGGCATCGATGCCGTGCTCCTCACATCAGGCTGCAGCAACCCGCTGTACCGCCGTGCCATCCGCGTGAGCATGGGAAATGTCTTCCAGGTCCCGTGGACCGTGCTGCCAGGCGGCAGTTACTGGCCGGAGCAGGGAATTGCTGCACTGCAGGAACTTGGATTTTATACCGTTGCGATGGCATTAAAAGAAGACTCCGTTCCGATGGATGATCCGTCGTTGAAAACGCATGAAAAGCTCGCCATTCTGCTCGGAACCGAGGGTGACGGACTGGCAAGTGATACGATCGCTGAAACAGATGCAACCGTGCTGATTCCGATGACACACGGTGTGGATTCACTGAACGTCGCTGCGGCGAGCGCTGTCGCATTCTGGGAGCTGGCGGGAAGAAGATAAAGATGTTCCGTCGGTACCGGAGATTACGGAATAAAAATAGGATCAGAGATAGATTTTCGGGATGCATATTTTGATGCATCCCTTTTTGAATTTACGAATTTTGAAGTTCCTTCCGATACATCTGCGGCGTACATCCCACTTTGTTTCGGAACTGCCGGTTGAAGTTGGAAAGGTTGCGGAAACCATTGTCGTACGCGATTTCGGACACACTCCGCGTCGTACTGCGCAGCGCCTCGCAGGCGGCTTTGATCCGAAGCTGTGTCAGATATTCAACGGCCCCGAGGCCGAAGGTCTGCTTAAAACAGCTCATAAAATAGCTTTTGCTCAAATGCGACAGCCTGGCAAGTTCCTCTATGGTAATCGGGTCGGCGAAGTGCTCCTGGATATAGGCGAGCACAGGCCGCAGGTTTTCAGCAGCCGCAGGCATGGCGGGACGATCGGTGCAGAGTTCCGGCGATGCGGCGAGCAGATAGAAGAAGCGGAGCAGCTCACTTTTCAGCAGAAGATCGGAGACAGCAGAGTTTTCACGGATGCAGCGGAAAATCTGATGGACGGATGCAGAAAGTGCAGCATAACCGGAATGTTCGGGTGAAATCGGTGCCTGGATGCGGCGCCGGGCGGAGAAAAACGGCTGCAGAATTTCCGTGTAGCTGCGGTCGTCATACCCGCCGATCAGCATATTCTGGTGGAAAACAATCGTATCATAAAACATCGACTCCTGCTCGGCGGGCAGAATGGCATGTACGAGGTTCGGCTGAATCAGAAAAATATCACCGGCATGCGCCGTAAGCAGACGGTCCTCATACTGAAAATACCCCGTTCCGCGTTTGATATAATTCAGCTCCATCTCCCGTGCCAGTGCAGCGGTACGCCGGGAAAATAGTCGGGCATCCGGCAGTCATAATAACTGTAGGGAACCTGCATGGAGCCGTGCTGGCGTTTTTCTTTCGCAGCAGAAAGCATCATAAAATCATCCTCCAAAAAGCATGTCCGTAAAATGCCGGGAATGGCAGAGCGTGGCATGGATAAAATCAGTTAATGTTCACTCAGCAGTGAAACACTTGCTGTTTCGCTGCGTAAGAAAGTGATTCAGGTGTGAGCAGCCCTCCTTTTGCGAAGCAAAACTTTAAATGAGGGGTGCGAAGGTTACAGTTCGCTGGGTACCAGTGAACTGTAACTAAAATCATAGAATAGTATTAGAATGAAATAGGAAATTACTGGTATTTCAGCGGATACAGTAGTAATATATCATATAGAAACACTTGCTGCAACGACGAAAATACAGCAGAAATAAGAGTGAAAGAGGAAAAGAAAAAATGTCAAAATGGTTAGATAACGCAGTATTTTATGAGATTTACCCGCAGTCCTTCAACGACACCAACGCCGACGGAATCGGAGATTTCCAGGGTATCATTGAAAAATTAGACTACATCAAGGAGCTGGGCTGCAACGCCATCTGGATCAACCGTGCTTCCTGTCCCCATTCGGTGATGCAGGATACGATGTCGCAGATTACTGCCGCGTTGCACCGCGCTACGGAACGAATGAGGATCTGAAGAGAGTTTTCGAAGAGGCACACAAACGTGACATGCACGTTCTGCTCGACCTGGTTCCGGGCCATACATCTGTTGAGCATCCATGGTTCAAAGAATCCATGAAAGCAGACCGCAATGAATTTACAGACCGCTACGTATGGACCAATAACGTATGGGAAGCACCGGAAGGAATGGGAAGCCTGCGCGGCATTTCCGAGCGTGACGGTGCCTGCGCCATCAACTTCTTCTCCAACCAGCCGGCCCTGAACTACGGCTTTTATCAGCCGGATCCGGAAAAACCGTGGCAGCAGTCCTTTGATGATGAGGGACCGCAGGCAACGCTGGCAGCGATGGAAGATGTCATGAGATTCTGGCTGAACATGGGCTGCGACGGCTTCCGTGTCGATATGGCGGGCTCTCTGGTAAAGAACGATCAGGAAGGCAAAGGAACCATCCGCCTGTGGCAGCAGGTACGGAATTTTCTCGACGCCGAGTTCCCGGATGCAGCCATGGTATCCGAGTGGGGCGAGCCGGACAAATCCTTACAGGGCGGCTTCCACATGGACTTCCTGCTTCACTTTGGACCGTCCCATTACAACGATCTGTTCCGCTGCGATGAGCCATTCTTCTCCAAACGCGGAAAAGGAGATATCTCTGAGTTTGTAGAGACCTACAAAACCAACTACAATAAGACCGCACAGAAAGGCCTGATCTGCATCCCGTCCGGAAACCATGATATGGACCGTCTGGCACGCCGTCTGCAGGGGGATGAGCTGAAAATTGCTTTCGCTTTCCTTCTTTCCATGCCAGGTGCGCCGTTCATCTACTACGGTGATGAAATCGGTATGCGCTACGTCGAAGGCTGAAATCCGTTGAGGGCGGATACAACCGCACCGGTTCCCGTTCTCCGATGCAGTGGGATGACAGCACCAACGCAGGATTCTCCAGCGCACCGGCCAGCGACCTCTACATCACCATGGATCCGGGCAAAGACCGTCCGACCGCAAAAGCACAGATGGCCGATCCGGATTCCCTGTACCACGAAGTTAAAAAACTCATCCAGATCCGCCAGAGCAGCAAAGCACTCTTAAGCCGCGGAACCATCGAGTTCGTTTATGCAGAGAAAAACCAGTATCCGCTGGCATACGTCCGTGAGGCTGAGGGTGAAAAAGTCCTCGTCATCATCAACCCATCCGACAAAGAGCAGTCCTTCCCATACAGTGCAGAGCTGAAGGATGCCCTCTACACGATCGGAGGAAAAGCAGAATCCAAAGACGGAACCATCACCATCCCGGCACAGTCCGCAGGATTCTATCATATCTAATCGAAAATAAAAATGACAGGGAGATCCAATCGAATTTTTTCGGAGGATCTCCCTGTTTTTAAATATGATACACTCTCAGCTCATGCAATGCCCTGGTCGCTGCAATATACTGCGCCTGCATCATTATCTCCCGTTTCTCGTCCTTCGGGAAAATAGAGAACACCTGATCAAACTCCAGCCCTTTCGCCAGATAAAATGTGGTAACCGTCAGTCCTTTCTTAAAACTGGAGCTGTCACGGTTCAGCCAAGAAAGCCGCTTCCCGCAGTCAAAATCTTTTTCTGCCAGAATCCCCCGCAAAATTAAATAAGCCCGTTCCGCCGTCTTCTCATCCGGTACAATCACCGCCGCGTCTCATACGTTTTCTCATCTGGAAACAGCGTATCCACTGCCTCCCGCAGAGCCGCCTCAAGATCCGTGACATCCCGTTCCAACACCGGCATTCCGTGCCGTTCAAACAGCTCCAGATCCGTCACGCCAATGAGATTTGCCGCATACGACGCAATTTCCACCGTATTCCGGTAACTCTTCCGCATCTCAATCCGCCGCAGATCCTTCCCGAAAATCCCCGGTAAAAACTGCAGTACATCCTGCTGCTGATCCGCCATCGTCTGCGCCCGGTCGCCGAGAATCGTCATCTTACAGGAAAACATCCGCCGGATAATCAGATACTGGAGCAGCGAATAATCCTGCATTTCATCAATCACCAGATGCTTAATATTCGACCGCTCCGCCTGCCGCGACAGGCGGTACTTCAGATACAGAATCGGATACACATCCTCATACCGCAGTTTCCGCTTCTCCAACGGCCGCCGCGGCAGCGTCTGATATCCCTCTTTCTTCAGAAAACGATTGTAGAGAACATAAAAATCCATCGTCTCATACATCTTCCGGAATTTTTCGATGAGCGGAATCCGCTCCTCCTCCGGCAGATCCCGGTTCAGCAGCGTCTCGATCTCGTCAATAAACGTCTCCGCCACCGCATCCATCCGCGAGAGCAGCGGAATATCCGCAAACTTGTCATAAAACAGCGTAATAATCTCCGATTCTGACTTCACAAACGACTTATACGAAACGTCTGAGAAATTCATCAGCTCGTCCTCAAGCTCCAGCGCAAATCCCTCCATCTGGTCCACAAACGCCTGCGACTGTTTTAAAGCAAACCGTTCTGCGGCTTTTGGATCCCGCATCTCCCGCTCAATCTGATCACAGCGGTCCTCACAGTCCGCCGCCGTGTCCTGTAATTTGCGGTAAGCAAAGAGATCAAAACTCATCTCCTGAATATTCTCCTCACCGAGCTCCGGCAGAATATGTGAAATATAATCCGAAAATACCCCGTTCGGCGATAAAATCAGAATATTCGAAGACTTCAGATTCTGTCTGTCATGATACAAAAGGTAGGCAATCCGATGCAGCGCCACCGATGTCTTGCCGCTTCCCGCCGCTCCCTGAATTACCAGAATCCGGTCCTTCGTATTGCGGATGATCGCATTCTGTTCCTTCTGAATTGTGCGGATAATATTTTTCAGCTGTACCTCGCCGTTGCTGCCAAGCTCCGCCTTTAAAATATCATCATCAATTTTCACATCACTCTCAAATCCGTAAATCATCTTTCCATCCCGGATCTTATACTGCCACTTGGAACAGATTTCCCCTGTCATCTCGCCGCCCGGCGCCAGATAGGAAGCCGGCCCGCGGTCAAAATCGTAGAAAAGACCGCTGACCGGGCTTCTCCAGTCGTAAATCAGCGGCAGCTCGCCCGGCCGCTCCGCAAAATTGCCGATGCCGATATAGAAAATTTCCGGCTCATCATCCCCGTCATAGCGGAAATCCACACGCCCGAAGAACGGAGAATCCAGCATTTTCCGGAAGCGGCTCCGCAGAAGAAGCTGCTCCTGATTCGCATTCACCTGATGCAGCAGTGCCTGCTGATTGTCGTAATCCTCATATCCGTACTGGTCCATCTCGGTATAGTTCTGCCAGTAATAATCGTGCATATTTTCAATCTCTTTCTGTCCGTCCAGCAGAGACTGGCTGATCTCGGCAAGACGCGCCTGCAGCTTTTCCAGCACAAAAGAAAGATATTCCTGTCCGTTTTTCTGGTCTGTCATAAAAGGAAACCTCCTCTTAAAAATATAATGTCGAGTGCCGGAAAACCCGGCTGATCTTATCAGTATAGCAGACAGGCACGTTTCCTGCAATTCAAACATAAAATAAAGAAAAATCCCCTTTGAGGTGCCGCTTTTCTTGGAACCCTTTTTAAAACCACTGTCTGCACAGGAAGAAAAAAGCTGTCTGGATGCGTATCAGAGGGGCGATACAAAAGCCAGAGACATTCTGGTCGAGCGGAATCTGCGCCTGGTCGCGCACGTTGTGAAAAAGTATCAGGGCCTGCCCGATGATCTCGACGATCTGATTTCCATTGGAACGATCGGCTCATCAAGGCGGTGATGACATATGATTCGAAAAAAGGAAACCGGTTGGCCGCATACGCCGCCCGCTGTATTGATAATGAGCTGCTGATGTATCTTCGGAGCAAAAAGAAAACGGCACGGGAGATTTCCCTCTACGAGCCGATCGGAACCGACAAGGAGGGAAATGAGATCCATCTGCTCGACATCGTGGAGGGCGGCGGGGAGGATATCGCGGAACAGTACAACCGGAAAGAGGACGCGGTGCGGCTGTACTGTTATCTGGATTCGGAATTAAAAGAGCAGGAAAAACAGGTGCTTCTTCTCCGGTACGGCCTTGGCGGAAAAGCAGAATACACACAGAAACAGGTCGCTGCCCGGCTCGGCATTAGCCGTTCGTACGTGTCGCGGATCGAGAAGAATGCAATTGAAAAGTTGCGGTTACGGTTTGCCGCTTCGTAAATGCTTGACATTTCAAACGGACTGCTTCTATAATAAAGGGTAAGGAAATCAGGTGCAGAAAAGGTTTCCTTATCCTTACTTTTTCGAACAAAAATCAAAGATAATATCTTCCCGGTGCTCTTGCCGGACATTTTCCCAAAATGAAAAATAAATAGGAACTATACGACCTGCTACTGAAAGAAAAGGAGGTTTTCTTTGTATTGCAGTGTATTATCAGCCACCGTCTCGGGCATGGAGATGATTCCGGTGCAGGTGGAGGCGGATGTCAGTGACGGCATGCCGCAGTTTACGATGGTCGCTACGTGAGTGCCAGGTAAAGGAGGCGCAGGACCGCGTGCGGACAGCCCTCAAAAACATGGGAATTTCCCTGCCGCCGAAACGAATTACGATTAATTTATCCCCGGCGGACGTCCGAAAAGAAGGATCGCGTTTCGATCTTCCGATTGCAGCGGGCGTTCTGATGACGCTCGGCCGGATTCCGCCCGGGTCACTCCGGAAAACGATGGTGCTCGGCGAACTCGGCCTTGACGGCCATGTGCAGGAGATCAGCGGTGTATTTCCGGCAGCGGCGAAGGCGCGGGAGCTTGGATGCACAACGCTTCTTGTTCCAGCCGGAAATGCCGCGGAAGGGGGTCTGGTCGGCGGGCTTCACGTCGTTGGAATCCAGAATTTACAGGAGCTTTTGAACTACTGCTGTGAAGGGAAAATGCCGTCGCTTCCGTCTATAGAAAATCAAAAGAAGGAGGACGGAAAAGAGCCGGACTTTTCCGAAGTGCAGGGCCAGACGGCGGCGCGGCGGGCGGCGCTCATCGCTGCGGCCGGATTTCACAATCTGCTGATGCTGGGGCCGCCGGGCAGCGGAAAATCCATGATCGCAAGGCGGATTCCGACGATCATGCCTCCGATGTCTGAGGAGGAGCAGATGGAAGTAACGCGGATCTACAGCATCGCCGGAATGCTTGCCAAAGGAGAGGGTGTCCGCCGGGAGCGGCCCTTCCGTGCTCCGCATCACACGATGTCGCCGCAGGCTCTTGCAGGCGGCGGAAAACAGCCGTCTCCGGGCGAAATTACGCTGGCACACCGCGGCGTTCTCTTCCTTGATGAACTCCCGGAGATGACGCGCGCAACCATTGAGATCCTGCGCCAGCCGCTCGAGGAGCACCGGATTGTGATTTCCCGTGTCAGCGGAAACTATGTGTTTCCGGCGTCATTTCTGATGGTGGCGGCAATGAACCCCTGCCCCTGCGGCTTTTACCCCGACTTATCGCGCTGTACCTGCGCACCCGGCGACATCAGCCGGTATCTCTCGAGAGTCAGCCAGCCGTTCCTCGACCGCATGGATCTCTGCGTGCAGGTGGAAGCACTTTCCTACGAGGATCTGCACGGCGAGGAGCGGTGCGAATCCTCGGCCAAGATGCGGGAAAAAGTGACGGCAGCGGCGGAAATTCAGGCGGCGCGCTACCGGCAGGAGTCGATTCATTTCAATAGCGAACTGAAAGCAGGCCAGATCGAGAAATACTGTATCCTGGAAAAAGCAGCGGAAGAGCTTTTAGAGGATGCCTTCCGCCGCCTGCGCCTCAGCGCGCGTTCCTACCACGGGATTATCCGCACCGCGCGGACAATTGCGGATCTGGACGGCGCGGTCAAAATCGGCGTGCCGCATATCAGCGAGGCGATCTGCTTTCGGAGCGCCGACAAAAGTATATGGAGGATCTGACGTATGGCGATGGAAATCTTTACAGTCGGCCGCGGGCAGGAGGGCTATCCGGAGCGGCTTATGCCGTTCGCGGACATGCGTCCCGCCTTTTCGTGCGGGGCGCGCTGCCGGCGGATGAGCAGAAAACAGCGGCGATTGTGGGCGCGCGGATATGTACGGCGTACGGAAAGAGCCAGGCGGCCTTTTTCGCGCAGGTGCTGGCGGCAAACGGCGTGGCGGTGATCAGCGGACTGGCGTGCGGAATCGACGCGGCGGCGCACGAGGGGGCACTGCGCGGAAAGGGAAAGACGTTTGCCGTGCTTGGCTGCGGCGTGGATATCTGCTATCCGAAACAGAATTACCCGCTGATGCGGCGGATGCTGGAAAACGGAGGCGGTGTCTTAAGCGAATTTCCGCCGGGCGCAGAACCGCTTCCGTGGCATTTCCCGATCCGCAACCGCGTGATCAGTGCGCTGGCAGATGTCGTTCTGGTAATTGAGGCAAAAGAGAAGAGCGGCTCGCTCATTACGGCGGACTATGCGCTGGAGCAGGGAAAAACGGTATTTGCCCTGCCCGGACGGACAACGGATGCGACAAGCCGCGGCTGCAACCGCCTGATCGCGCAGGGAGCGGAAATTGCGATTTCACCCGAAACGATTCTCGAGGAGCTGGGCGTGAAAAAGGCTGGGACAAAAAGAGCCGCACCGCGTCCGCGCTATGGAAAAGAGGCGGAAATGGTTCTGAAAACACTCGCGGCAGAACCGCAGAATCTTGCACAGCTTGCCGGCAGCACCGGAATCCCGCTGCAGGAGCTGACCGGCATTCTGCTGGCACTCGAAATTGACGGCGTTATTGCGGAAAATCCGCCGGGCGTGTACATGGCGTTATCGTAAAAGGGACGAGGAAAAGAAAGGTTTTGTGATATTCCGCCCGGTGCACAATTA
>ENA-OQEB01000037-OQEB01000037.1-human-gut-metagenome-genome-assembly--contig:-NODE-37-length-49076-cov-5.084190_pt1 | contig 49076 bp, 46 predicted proteins | sample MGYA00242787_ERZ504619 | MGnify/ENA primary metagenome ERZ504619 (study PRJEB26092, sample SAMD00036317) | human gut metagenome | host: Homo sapiens | study: EMG produced TPA metagenomics assembly of... | reverse complement strand
GTCAACCCTGTGGAGCTGACCGCCGAACTTCTGAACACTCTAATTGAAAAAATAACCGTCCACGAAGCTGTCAAGGGCGAGGACGGAAGCCGTGAGCAGGAAGTAGAAATCTACTACCGCTTCATCGGCAAAATCGACTGACCTTTCTTTTTTACCCAACAACATCTTTAATTAAGGGAGACGGGGATTTGTTTACCAGATGTGTCTGTGTATTTAGAATTATGTGAAATATTAGGCATCAGTCTAAATGAATTTTTGGCAGGTGAAGATATTGAGGTAACTAATGTAGAAAAAAATCGGAAGATACACTGATACAGATATCAAAAGATAGTAGTCATAAACAGCGTTATTTAAAGAAGATTATTGCTGTACTTCTTATTGCTGTGGGAGTATTTGCTATTACTCTTGGAATCATGGTATGTAATAAATTGCGGCAACCACAAAATTATATAGAAGCAGTAGATCCGGATAGTGTAGAAATGAAAACGGCTGAATTGTTGTCCGGAATTGATGGAACCATGATGTTTCGATACAATTCAAAAGATACATTTCAAGCATTATACGTTTACTTGTCAGAATATCATTCTGGAAAACGAGTTTCTCATAAACGAGTTTTGGAACTTTTCTATGAGGACGTGAAATCTGCAAAAAATGGATTGATTGTCATCACTCCGGATTTTGATAATTTTACTGCAAAGCTTATTGCAGCAGATGAATATTCAAAATATATGACAGAAATGCCAATCTTGGAAGGTGTTGCAAACAGAGAATATTATGGAAGATCTGCGACCTCTATAGAGAACAAAAGCACGATAGAGTACGGAACAGAGCAAGGATTGGCAGCACTGATCTATGGCGAACAGGGAGTGAGTTCGTTGCCGATACAGGACATTACAGGAGAATACATAGATACAGATAATGAGTATATGTATTATTATTCGGCTGAGTTTGTAAAATAAGAATAGCAAAAGTGAGAAGAGGATATTACAAATCATTGTTTTGATAATTCGGTGGTATCCTCTTTGTGGATTTCAGAATTTGTTTCTCAGCTTTCGGTATTCTCTCGGCGAATATCCTTTCAACTTGTGAAAAAGCCGACTGAAATAAAGCTGGTTATCATATCCGACAATCTTAGAAATCTCATTGATGGAATAAGTTGTTGTTTCAAGTAACATCTGAGCATTGTTGATGCGGATTCCCACAATGAATTGCATTGGTGTAGAACCGGTATATTTTTTGAAATTTCGGATAAACCAGCTGACACTCATGCCTCGTGAGGCAGCATAATCATCAATATTGATATTTTGATTGTAGTTTCACTGAAAAAGGTAACAGCATTATCCATCTCATGATCAAGGTATTCATTTTTTAATATGTGCTCTCTTGTCAGTTCCCGGTGGAAACTGATCAGAAGATGACGTAGCAAAAGGACAAGCATTTCCTCATAATTGTCTTGACAGCGTTGGAGCTCGATAATGATACGTTTGAAAATTTGTTCATATTCATTAGATGTACCCACTTGAAAGACACGTTCTTTATCCGGAAACCCATATTGACGTAAGATATTTTTCACATTGCTTCCTGTGAAGTGAATCCAGTATACTTCTGTCTTATCTTCTCCGTAATATTCATATTTCTGAAGTTCTTTCGGTCTGTACAGTACAATGTTGCCGGCTGGAACAATCGTTTCGTTATTTACATTATCAAAATGAAAATGCCCACAACCAGCAGTGATATATATAATCTGATAATCCAGACGACCCCTTGGACGGTAGGTAGGAAGTTTGGGATGTCTGGAAAGACGGTAAGTACCACAGCTACCTACAATCAGCGGACAACTTTTGTCTTTGAAATCCATATGTGAGTGGTTCAAATAACCGGTGTTCAAATACATAGGACAGCACCTCTTTTCGCACTTTTTATCATTGTATCATTTAGTGCATATTTTGTCTAATCCAATTTATAGACATATTTTGCGGATTAGGATAAGCTATATATATATAGCATAACTAAGGAACGTAAACAAAAAAGTAAAGTATAAGGTTTGCTTTAGGGAAACAAAGAACAAAAAAGTATATGTATTGGAGGAGAGTTATTTATGATCGTACCACGTTATTATGAAAATCTAAGCGTACTGCACGAAAACACAATGCCAGCCAGAGCCTATTATATTCCGGCATCCAAAAGAATGGATAACTTGGTGGAACACAGAGAAGAATCAGATCGTATGCAGTTATTGAATGGAACTTGGAAATTCCAGTATTTTAACAGCATCTATGACATTCAGGATTCTTTCTTTGAGAAGAATTATGATACAGAAAATTTTGATGAGATTCAGGTTCCAAGTGTATGGCAGATGGCAGGATATGATACACACCAGTATACAAACATCCGGTATCCGTTTCCGTTTGATCCACCATATGTGCCACAGGATATTCCGTGTGGAGCTTATGTACATAATTTTGAGTACAGCAGAGATGAGAAAGCATCAAAAGCTTTTTTGAACTTTGAAGGAGTAGACAGCTGCTTTTATGTATGGATCAATGGCTCTTACATAGGATACAGCCAGGTTTCACATATGACCAGTGAGTTTGATGTTACCGATGTACTTCAGGATGGAACGAATACGGTGGCAGTGTTGGTAATGAAATGGTGTGATGGTTCCTATTTGGAAGATCAGGACAAATTCCGTATGAGTGGTATTTTCCGGGATGTGTACATTTTGAAACGCCCAAAACAGGCAATCAGTGATTATCATATTAAAACAAGAATTGAGGATATGCTTGCGAAAGTAGAAATTGAAATGAAATTCTACTTTCCCTTAAATGTAAAAATTTCGATTGAAGATAGAAACGGAGCAGTTGTAGCACTAGGAAGTATTGCTGAAGAAGGAACAGCTGTATTAGAAATTGCAAGTCCGGAACTTTGGAATACAGAAAATCCATATCTATATAAACTGATTCTTGAAACAGAGAATGAAGTAATTGTAGATCACATTGCATTAAGAAAGATAGAGATTAAAGACCAGGTCATTTACCTAAATGGACAGAAGATTAAATTCCGTGGTGTCAATCGACATGATTCTGATCCGGTTACTGGATTTACAATCAATCTGGAACAGATTACAACCGATCTTACGTTAATGAAGCAGCATAATTTTAATGCGATCCGTTCCAGCCACTATCCGAACGCACCATTTTTCTATGAAATGTGTGACAAGTATGGATTCATGGTGATAGATGAAGCAGATATTGAAGCTCATGGTCCATTTATGATCTACAGAAAAGAAGACACTGATTACAATCGGTTCAAACGATGGAATGAGAAGATTGCAGATGATCCGGTATGGGAAGAGGCAATCGTTGATCGCGTAAAACTCATGGTGGAACGTGACAAAAACCGTTTCTGTATTGTTATGTGGTCAATGGGAAATGAGAGTGCTTATGGCTGCAACTTTGAAAAAGCACTGGAATGGACAAAGAATTTTGATCCAGACCGTATTACACAATATGAGAGTGCAAGATACCGTAATTATGATGAAACATATGATTACAGCAATCTGGATGTGTACAGCCGGATGTACCCGGCGCTTTCCGAAATTCAGGAATATCTGGATAAAGATGGAAGCAAACCCTTCCTTTTGGTAGAGTACTGTCACAGTATGGGAAACGGACCTGGAGATTTTGAAGATTACTTCCAGATGATTCAGGATAATGATAAAATGTGCGGCGGCTTTGTCTGGGAATGGTGTGACCATGCGATTGCTCATGGAACTGCTGAGAATGGAAAGACTATATATGCTTATGGGGGCGACCATGGCGAAGAAATTCATGATGGCAACTTCTGTATGGATGGATTAGTATATCCGGACAGAACGGTACATACAGGACTTTTGGAATACAAGAATGTTTATCGCCCGGCAAGAGTTATTTCCTATAACAAAGAAAGCGGAGAACTGGTGCTTCATAACTACATGGATTTTGATGACTTGAAAGATTATGTGAAGATTAGTTATGAGCTGACACAGGATGGTCTTGTGATCAGCAAAGGCATACTTCCGGAGTTTTTTGTGGCACCACACGGGGAAGGAAAAACAAACCTGAAGATCAATGTTCCAGAGAATGGGAAATGTTATTTAAAACTTATTTACCATCTGAAAAAAGAATTGCCACTGTTGAATGAAGACCATATTCTTGGATTTGATGAAATTGAGGTAAGCAAAGACGGTGCAAAATGTAAACTTGCTGAGAAATGGCTACAAAAAACAGCAGTGGACTCTGAGTTACAGGTAAATGAAAATGATACACAGATTCATATCAAGGGGCGTGAATTTGCTTATACCATAGACAAACGTACTGCACTCTTTACAGAGATGAAATTCGCAGGGCGGGAATACTTGAACCATCCGATGGAATTAAATATTTGGAGAGCTCCAACAGATAACGATATGTACATCAAGTCTGAATGGAAGAAAGCCCACTATGATAAGGCTTACACAAGAGCCTATACGACAGAGGTTGTGCAGGGAAAACATGGTGTGAAGATTACAAGCCATGCTTCCGTTGTGGCAGAGACAGTACAGAAGATTCTTGATGTGACGATTACATGGAAAATAGAAGCTGCTGGAAAGATTGATGCAGATATTGCAGTAACAAAAGACGATGAATTCCCGGATCTTCCGAGATTTGGTGTGAGGATGTTCCTGGATAAAAAACTTTCAGCTGTAAGATACTTTGGAATGGGACCACAGGAAAGTTATTGTGATAAACATCAGGCTGCGAGCCACGGTTTATACCGGGCAGATGTAGGGGATTTACATGAGGACTATATCCGTCCACAGGAAAATGGAAGCCATTATGATTGTGAATATGTAGAGCTTAACAACAGCCGATATGGAATTGTGGCATCCGCAGAAAAGGCATTTTCATTCAATGCTTCTTATTATACACAGGAAGAACTTGAGAAGAAAACGCATAATTATGAATTAATAGAATCAGATAGTGTAGTATTCTGTGTTGACTACGCATTAAATGGCATTGGTTCTAATAGTTGTGGTCCAGTTGTATTGGATCAGTACCGATTTGATGATGTATTATTCCGGTTCCAGTTTACGCTGATACCGTATGTAAAGAGATAATAAAGTTTCATGTAACCCGTAAACAAAGAAGGATAGTCTGATTGCAATGTAAAGTCCGGATATACAGAGCAATCAGACAAAACAGAGAAAAAATTAGAATTAGACATCATACGGTTAGACATATTGAGATTCTAAGTGCGATGAAGATGAGGAGCAAAGAAATTCGATGGAAGAAAAAAAGTATTTGAAATGGTATAACAAAATTGGATACGGATCAGGTGATGTTGCAGGTAATGTAGTCTATGCGTTCCTGACATCTTTTATGATGGTCTATCTGACGGACTCGGTAGGACTTGCTGCAGGTGTCGTAGGTACCCTGATTGCCGTATCAAAACTATTTGATGGTTTTACGGATATATTTTTTGGATCAATGATTGACAAAACACACAGTAAATGGGAAAAGCGAAACCCTGGATGCTATACGGATACATTGGTTGTGCCATTACGCTGGTCTGCTGCTTTGCAGTACCAGTCAGCTTTGGAACAACGGCTAAATATGCATGGTTCTTTATTTCTTATACACTGTTAAATGGTGTGTTTTATACAGCAAACAATATTGCTTATTCAGCACTTACGTCACTGATTACAAAGAACAGCAAAGAGCGTGTACAGATGGATCTTACCGTTTTATTTTTGCATTTTCAACAAGTCTTCTGATTCAGGCGATTACAGTTGAATTTGTAGATAAATGTGGTGGAGATGCTGCGGCATGGAGAACGGTTGCTATTATCTATGCAATCATTGGTCTGGTCGTAAATACGATTTCAGCACTTTCTGTTAAGGAACTTCCGGAGGAAGAACTTAATGAAGGAGAAGTAAAGAATGATAATGAAAAGTACGGAATGGTACAGGCATTCAAGCTTCTTGTTAAAAACAAATATTACATGATGATTTGTGGAACATATATTTTACAGCAGTTATATGGTGCCATGATTGGAGCTGGCATTTATTACATGACATGGGTACTGAAAAATAAGAATTTGTTTGGACAATTTGCATGGGCAGTAAATATTCCACTGATCATTTCCCTGATTTTCACACCGACATTAGTTGGTAAGTGGAAAGGTATGTATAAACTGAACTTAAGAGGTTACGTCTTAGCAGTCATCGGTAGAGCACTTGTTGTTGTTGCCGGATATATGGGCAGTGTTCCGCTGATGATGGCATTTACAGCTCTTGCAGCCTTAGGTCAGGGACCATGGCAGGGAGATATGAATGCAGTTATCGCATCCTGCTCTGAATACACTTATCTTACACAGGGAAAGAGAATTGACGGAACGATGTACTCTTGTACTTCTCTTGGCGTAAAAATCGGTGGAGGTATTGGAACCGCTGTTGTTGGATGGATGCTTGAGTTCAGTGGATATGTCGGAACAAATGCAACTCAGCCGCAGTCTGCACTTGATATGATGCAGTTTATGTATCTTTGGCTTCCGTTAATCTTTGATGTATTGATTATGTTTGTACTTTCAAGAATGAATGTAGAAGATGCAAATAAAAAACTGAAAGCAGAAAAAGGAATTGCTGCAGATGAAGTAACAGATGCATCAGACATAAATTAGAATTGACAGGAGAAAGCGTTGTCTGGTCGTTGCTCGATGAGACAGTGCTTTTTTCTATATATAAAGTGATAGAACTGTATTTTGAAAATAAAAAAGGACCACTTCATTTTTGTGAAATGGCCTTAAGAAAATATTCAGTTTTCACAAAATAGTCCTTTTAGTATTTATACATGGTAAGGATGCTCAAAATATTCAGTGTAGAATACTAAAAGGTCATTCAGATATTTTTTTAGGTTGCTCATTTGCAATTCCTCCTTTCCTTATTTACAAGTTGATTATAAGATAGGTGTAAAAGGATTGCTTGCCAAATCGAAAGAAGATATAGACAAATGTTGCAAAGGGGAGTATTTCATGCAGTTAAAATATGTTGACACAAAAGAGGAGATTATAGCAATAAATAGGAAGTCAAAACATATTGAACCACATCTTCATAATGCACTGGAGATCGTTTGTGTAACAAGTGGATCATTAGAACTTGGTGTCGGACAGGAACTATACCATATGGAAAAAGGAGATATAGGCTTTGTATTTCCAGATGTTATTCATCACTATCAGGTACTGACACCCGGTGTAAATAAAGCGACTTATCTGATCGCATCGCCATTTACGATAGCCAAATTTGCAGATATCATGCAATCCATGGCTCCTGAATACCCAATCATCAAAGCGGAAAAGGTTGAACCGGAGGTATATAGGGTTATAAATGCAATTTTAGAGACAGAACAGTCGGATATTACTGTTGCACAGGCATATCTTCAAATTGTGTTGGCACGCTGCATAGGAAAATTAAATTTGGTAGAAAAGAGCAGTGTGGGGAGCAACGATCTTATTTACCAGACAGTTTCCTATATATCAGCAAATTTCAAGAAGAAGTTTTCGTTGGAAGAGATGGCAAAAGACCTGGGCGTGAGCAAATATGTTTTATCCAGACTCTTTTCTAAGACATTCCATAGAAACTTTAATCAATATCTTAACGATGCAAGGCTGAACTATGCATGCCATCGTTTGGAAAATACGAGTGATTCTATTACAAACATTTGTCTGGATAGTGGATTTGACAGTCAGAGAACGTTTAACCGAGTATTTAAAGAAAGATATAAAATATCACCAAGTGATTATCGAAGTACTTGTGTGAAAGAGATGTTGTCATAAAAGGTTCTGTTGATCGAAATATTTACTTTGATTTTACAGTGCTATGTATTTGATTTCATGTGTGGATGATATAATATAAAAATATTTGTAGAAAAAAATATTGATGAAGTCTACCAATCAGTGTTTTTTGTTGTATAATGTTTTTGTCGTACAGGGTCACTTTCCTTTGTAATGTTTTGGGTTAAATTCTACCCCGATGATGTGCAGAAAGTTTTGTTTGCCAGAACGTTCGGCTGTGTCATCGCTTCGGCATCTTGATCAGCTGTACCTCAGGTAAATGGAGAAGAGAAGCTTAACTTGAGCATGGTAAGCGATGAGATTCCTGCAGGCGCCAAGCTTTACTAAGAAGCGATGAGATCAAAAGCAAAACGATGTCCTGTCTGTGGTGGTGCTATGAAACAGCAGTTCATTGGATTAAGACATTGCAAATGCGGTATCAGTTGGAAGATATCCGGACAAAGGGTGATATATCCAGTAGAATAGTATAAGAAGGTATGATGGTATGAAGATATTAGTAATTCCTGATGTTCATCTTAAACCGCAGATGTTTAAACAGGCTACAGCTCTTATGCATCAGGGAATTGCCGATCGAGCGGTATGTCTGATGGACATCCCTGATGATTGGGACAAGCAATATAATGTCGGACTTTATGAAGAAACTTATGATGAGGCTGTTCGGTTTGCAAAAGCATTTCCGGAAACAGCCTGGTGCTATGGGAATCACGATTTGAGTTATCTGTGGCATTGTCTGGAGAGCGGTTATAGCTCCATGGCTTCAATGACAGTGCAAAGAAAGTTGTTGGATTTGCGAGAGGCTGTTCCAGAAGATAATCCCATTAAATATGTTCAGAGAATAGACAATGTTCTCTTTTCTCATGGAGGCGTACTGAATTTCTTTGTAGAGGAATATGTTCCGCGAGCAAAATATAATGATGTGGATGCTGTGCTAGAGACGATTAATCAGCTCGGAAGAATCGAGATGTGGAATGATGCATCGCCGATCTGGCTGAGACCACAGCATTCAAAAATGAGATTATATAAGCCACGTAAGTTGTTGCAGGTTGTAGGTCATACACCTATGGATGCAATTACGAAAGAGGGAAATCTGATTAGCACGGATGTGTTTTCAACTTACAGAGAGGGAAAGCCGATTGGAACAGAGGAGTTCCTCTTGCTCGATACAGTGACATGGGAATACTGCGGAATTAAGATGTAGAATCCGATACGTAATTGGATGCATATTATAACAGACATTATTACGATGATGTCCGGGGAACGAGTGAAAGTAAAAACGAAATCGTATCAGAATGATATGGTGACATTTAAAAATAAAGATGACGTTTTAACTGCACTGATTCACTTAGGCTATCTGGCATACGATCGAAGAGAACAGATGGCGTACATTCCAAATGAAGAAATCCGCAGCGAGTTCACGGATGCGGTAGAAGAACATCAGTGTATCATTGAGAAGTATGAAAAATAAAAAGGAGTATGAAAAAATGTATTACGTACCAGACGGAACCAAAACATGTGGTTATTATGAATGCAAGAAATGCGGCAACCGCTTTTTATCCCTTCAGACGATGGAAAAAATCCCATGCCCGGACTGCGAGGCGGAGGTGGATTATGAGATCGGACCTGGCGAATCTTTGGAGGATGTGCTGGATACCGCAGTGCTGCTGCAAAGAATTGAGGGCGAAGAGGAAGTGGAAAAGATGGATGCACTCTTAAGTCTTGCGATTACCGGCGGAGATTTTGACTGGATCTGACATAACAGAGCTTTTTCAAACACGCTCCAGATAGGCAGCGGATATTTGATGAATGCCAAGTCTGGCGTTCGCTCTGAATTTTCACAGAATTTTGCCGGAGTTTTTCCGCGATTTTAAAAGAAAACAAAGAAATTTCAAAGGTTCATGAGAAAAATGTTCAGAAACAACCGAAAAAACATCGGTGAAATTGTGTAAAATTGACAGAACTGACGCAAAAGAACGGAAATCATCAAAAAATTTAAGGATTGACAAAAAGCGGGAATTCCGCTAGAATGTGCCTATGTTGAAAAACAGCAGAGAAAAAGAATAGAGTAAAGATAACGCAACGGAGCGGTTCTGGGAATAGAATCGCTCCGTTTGTAATTTTCTCCCTTTCTCCAAGGTTTTATTTCTTCCAAAAAACACTCTCAGAAAACCGGAAAACGCTCTGTCTGTTTTTCAAGATAAACTCCATATAAGTAATGGATTCGCGAAGGCGCGGTACGAAGGGAAAGCTTCGTGCCGCGTTTTTCAATCCAAAGGAGAAACGTCAGTAAAGAGTTCGCAACGGGGCGATCTGGAAGGAAGATTTCCAGATCGCTTTTTGATTTTACCGGAAAGGAGAAGTCCGATGGAAAACACAAACGTCTTATTTGACCGAAAGCGTCTGGTCCGGTTGATCGTTCCCTTGATTGTGGAACAGGTGCTGGCCGTTACCGTCGGTATGGCAGACATGGTGATGGTATCCGGAGCCGGTGAAACGGCTGTTTCCGGAATCTCACTTGTCAATACGATCTGCGTACTGCTGATCGTGATTTTCACATCGATGGCAAGCGGCGGTTCCGTTGTCGGAGCACAGTTCCTCGGAAGCGGGGATAAGAAAACAGCGTGTCACGCAGCCGAACAGCTTGTTATGATCTGCGGACTGATTGCACAACAGGAGGCGAGGCGTATGAAAGAAGAAAACTATGAGGTAGTCGTTTTTCAGGGAGACCCGGGAACCATCGATCTGACGTACGAAGAAATAGAAGCAGAGTGGAACAAAATGCTGCAGACCGTACCACAGATCAGAAAGTTCCGTATCATCCATCAGGAGAAAAGAGGTACACCTTCGAAGATTACAGCAGTCAGATCGGGAACGCCGACGCAGCACTTGGTATCTGGGTCCACAAAGGAGTGATCAACGAAAAGCTCTTTGAAGCGCATCCGAATCTGAAATATATCGCAACGCTGGGACATGGATTTGAAGACTTCGATGTGGAAATGACAAGACGCCGGGGCGTGACCATAACGAATACGATTTACGGCGATGTCACCATTGCCCAGTATGCGATGGCACTGCTCATGAACATCTGTCATAACGTGACGGTACAGAGCGATTACACCAAAACAGGGTACTGGAAAGAAAAAGAAACGAATCCGCAGGCAAGCTACAATCAACTGTTCGTGCCGCAGATTGAGCTCTACCAGAAAACGATGGGAATCATCATCGATGAGGAGGCGCTTCTTGAGGCGCTGGAATCGAGAAAGGTTTATATGGCAGGACTCGATGTTGTCGCAAATGAGCCGCCGCAGTATCAGATTCCGCTGATGCAGTCGCCGTACACCTTTATTACTTCCCATATCGCCTGGCAGCCGAAGGCAGCAAGACTCCGTGCAGTAGATCTGGCGGTGAAAAACTTCCGGTCTTACCTGGAGGGAATGCCGACGAGTGTGATTAATTAAAAACAGCGGATTGTGAAAACAGCTGCAAAAAAACGACTGTAAAAACAACTGTAAAAACAGCAGAGCTGCGGAACAGTCCAGGCATGAAAGAAGAGGTTAGAAAATCTGTCAGAAAACAGATTTCTATATAGAAGCAGCAGAGCCGGTAAATGAATGGAAGAGAAAACCGGGAAGGCGGATAAAAAAGAAATCCGCAGCCGGAAAAATCAGAAGCTGTACAGGAGCCGGTTCGGAAAGGGAGGGAAAATCATGAAAAAGCTGGAAATTGTAATTCGTCCGGAGAGCCTCGAAAACCTGGAGCTACTCCTCGAGGAGCAGAAGGCAAACGGTATGATGATCACAAATATCCTTGGATATGGAAATCAGAAGGGATATCGTCAGATGTACCGCGGAGCGGAAATCGTGGCCAAAATGCTTCCGAAAGTTAAAGTGGAAACCGTTGTGGAGGACGACAAGGTTCCGAAAATCGTTGATTTTGTTGTGAAAAACCTGTCAACCGGAAACTACGGCGATGGAAAAATTTTCGTTTACGATGTCGAAGATGCAGTGCGGATCCGGACAGGTGAGCACGGCGAACAGGCACTTTAAAAAATCTGAAAGCTACCGTTTCAAGATGACCGTTTCAGAAGATCTGCAGACGGGAACAGGTAAGATGGGAATGAGGAGGAACTTATTATGGAAAACACACAGGTATTACTCAATATCGTATGGACATGGTCGGAGCCTTTCTGGTGTATTTTATGCAGCCGGATTTGCCATGGTGGAGACAGGATTTACAAGAGCGAAAAACTCAGGAAACATTCTGATGAAGAACATGATGGATTTCGTGCTCGGCTCTATTTTCTTCTTTATCATCGGATTTGCGCTGATGTTCGGAGGAAGCAATGCTTTTATCGGAACCGCCGGTTTTTTTAATCCGAAATCGCTGGCAGATGCAGACGGCATGTTCAACGGACTGCCGATCGGCGTATTCATGATTTTCCAGACCGTGTTCTGTGCAACATCGGCAACGATTGTATCAGGAGCTATGGCAGAGAGAACCAAATTTATCTCTTATCTGATTTACTCCGCAGCGATCAGCGTTTTCATTTATCCGATCACCGGACACTGGATCTGGGGAGGCGGCTGGTTAAGCCAGATCGGGTTCCATGATTTTGCAGGATCTACCGCAGTTCATATGGTCGGCGGTCTGTGTGCCCTTGCCGGTGCAAAAATGGTCGGACCTCGTATCGGAAAATACACAAAAGAGGGAAAACCGGTTGCTATTCCTGGTCATAACCTTCCGCTTGGAGCACTTGGTGTCTTTATCCTCTGGTTCTGCTGGTTCGGATTTAACTGTGGATCTACCACAGCAGCAACCTATAATCTTGGCGACATTGCCATGACTACAAACCTTGCGGCAGCAGCAGCAACACTTGTTACCCTGATTGTTACCTGGGTACGTTATGGAAAACCGGATATCAGTATGACAATGAACGGCGCACTGGCCGGACTGGTAGCTATTACAGCAAGCTGTGATGTAGTCAATGATTACGAGGCACTGTTCATTGGAGCAGTTGCAGGTGTTGTCGTTGTATTCGCAGTTGAATTCTTTGATAAAGTCGTAAAAATCGATGACCCGGTTGGTGCAATCAGTGTACACGGTGTCTGTGGAGCACTCGGAACCTTATTCACCGGTATTTTCGGCGAGGGATGCAGCTTTATCACCCAGATGATCGGTTTTGTAGCAGTTGCAGCATATACCTGATCCTGGCGTTCATTCTGTTCTTCGTCCTGAAAAAGACCATCGGACTTCGCGTAACCGAGAAGGAAGAGATCGACGGATTGGATATGCACGAGCACGGATGCAGCGCTTATGCAAACTTCCACTTCCATAATGATAAATAAAAAAGGATCAATAAAAAAGGTGGTGCGGATATGAAAAAGCTGACAGTTATTGTCAAACCCGCGAACCGGGAGGATGTCATCGACATCATGGAATCGTGTGCCGTGTACGGCGTGATGGAAACGGATATCACCGGATATGGAAACCAGAAGGGTTACCGGGTGATGTACCGTGGAACCATGAGCGGACCGAATGTACTGATGAAATGCAAATTCGAGACCGTTGGTGACGATAAGACAATTGAAGTATTAAAAGGCTTCCTGGAAAAGAAGCTGTGTACCGGAAATATCGGAGACGGAAAGATTTTTGTCGAGAAAGTGGCAGATGTCATCCGGGTTCGTACCGGCCAGCGCGGCGAGGAAGCATTATAAAAACAAAAGACAGTAAAAAGGTGCAAAGAGGCAGCCAGAACAGATCGTTCGGCTGCCTCTTCTGAGCTAAAAAAGCCGGAACGGGAGGAATGCTGCATGGTAAGATACATCATAAAACGTTTATTCATCGGAGTGGTGACGATCTGGGCACTGATCACCATTACCTTTTTCCTGATTCGGATTATGCCGGGCAGCCCGTTCGAGGCGGATAATCTTTCCCAGAGCGCGATTGAACAGCTCGAATCGACCTACGGACTGGATGAACCCATGTGGAAACAGTATATTCTTTACATGGAAAATCTGATGCACGGAGATCTCTGCATTTCTTATAAAAAGAACGTTTCTGTTAATACACTGATCGCAAGAGGATTTCCGTACACGCTAAGCATCGGACTTCTCTCTATCGCGGTATCCGCTTTCGTCGGTATTCTGATGGGTATCTGGATGGCGACGAGCAAGCGGCTGGCAGTGAAAAACACCTTGCTTGGAATTGCGACGCTGGGGGTCAGTATCCCGGGATTCGTCACAGCAATCCTGCTGATGATGGTTTTCGGTGTCTGGTGGCCGGTACTTCCGATCGTCGGTCTTGGTTCTCCGGCCAACTACATTCTTCCGGTGGCAGCACAGTCATTCGGACAGATCGCTTCGATTGCCAGACTGACCAAGAGTACGTATTCCGAGGCGATCCAGATGGATTACGTAACGATGGCAAGAGCGAAGGGACTTAGCAATCTGTACATCACCGCGCGTCACGTCCTTAAAAATGCACTGATCCCGGTTGTCACCTATTTCGGACCAGCCATCGCATTTCTGATCACAGGAAGCTTTGTTGTAGAATCTATTTTTTCCATTCCCGGAATCGGACGTGAATTTACGAATGCGATCACGAACCGTGATTACACCGTAGTCCTTGGCTTCAGTGTTTTCATCGGTGTGATTATCACCGTTGCAAACCTGGCAGTGGATATCATTTGTTCCCTCATTGACCCGAGAATCAAACTGACAAACTAGGAGGTGACATTATGAAAAAATTATGGAAAACAACAGCGACAGTGGCAGCGGCTGTTCTTCTGGCAGGATCCCTTGCCGGATGCGGAAGCAGCGGAGGAAGCAGAAGCTCTTCCGGAGGAGGCAAAAGCGGCAGTACTTCCGATATGATTGTAACAACGATGAATACAGAGTCCGGATCTCTGGACAGTGCAGGAGAAAGCTCTCTGTGGTGGTGGTCCTACGATGATGTGTGTATGGCCCCGATCATGGAAATGAAAGAGGACGGTTCCTGGGATTACATTCTGGCAGAAAGCGTTGATGTCAATGAGGATATGACACAGTACACCGTACACCTCCGCAGCGATGCAAAATGGAGCAACGGAGACGATGTGACAAGTGCCGATTTCAAAAATACCATTGTCCGCGCACTGGATCCGAACTGCAAGAGTGGTTATTCCTCAATGCTTTACCCGATTGCGGGAGCTGAGGAAATGTACAACGGAACCGGCGATGAGAGCGGTCTTGGCGTAGACACCAGCGATGACAAGACCATTGTGTTCAACTTAAAGGAGCCGTGCGCTTACTTCGAACAGCTCTTTGTACTTCCGGTTTATATGCCGACGCATCGTGAGCTTCAGACCGAGACCAACGGCGACTGGGCAATGGGAAATGACATGGATGCGCTGGTAAGCTGCGGACCGTACTACCTCGCAGAGTATGTACCGAACCAGTACAGCGTTTATAAGAAAAATGAAAATTACGTTCAGGCAGACCGGATCAAAACCGATACGATCAAAAAAATGGTTATGGACGATACACAGTCCATCATCAATGCGTATAAATCCGGTGAGCTGAACTTTATCTCAGCAGATTATACCGTTATGGACGAGTATAAAGACAGCGATGAGCTGATTACTTCTCCATCTCAGACTAGTTATTATGTACTGTTCAATGTAAATGAAGCACCTTTTGACGATGTCCGCGTCCGCCAGGCGTTCTCTATGGCAGTCAACCGCGATGAGGTAGCTTCCGCGTGCGGTTCCTCTTATGAGGCAAGTGATTTCTTCGTAGCAAAACATCTGAAATCCTCCGCAAGCGGCAAGGACTGGGCAGAGGAAGTAGAGGAAGATCCGATCGGCTTTGATCCGGACAAGGCAAAAGAGCTTCTGGCAGAGGCCGGTTACCCGGATGGAGAAGGCTTCCCGGCCATCACCTACAAATACCCGAGCCTCCAGCTCGACAGCGATATGGCACAGGCCCTGCAGGCACAGTGGAAAACAAATCTTGGTATCGAGGTGGAGCTTCAGGCAGAGGAGCAGCAGGTACAGGTAGCAGAGAGAAGATCCGGTGATTTCCAGCTTGCCCGCATGAGATGGACTGCAGACTTTACCGATCCGTTCACCTTCCTTTCCATGTACCGTTCCAACGACAGCTACAACGATAACAAGACCAACTGCCCGGAGTATGACGAACTGATGGCACAGTCGAATGAGGAAAGCGATCCGACCGCCAGATTTGAGCTGCTGCACCAGGCTGAGAGCGTACTGGTAAACGACTACTGCTTCGGCGTACCGGTACTGAACTCTTCCAATATTTATCTGGTAAGCACCGACATCACAAACTTTGAGATTGACCCGTCCAGAAACATGATCCGTACCAAATATCTGGTATTGGGAGACAGCTCTTCTGAGTCTTAAGCAAAAAATCGGAAAACGGGAAGGCTCCGCAGATGGCTTAGCAGCTGTTTCGAGGGGAGCCGTAAAACGGTAATTTCCGGAAAAAAAACAATAGAAGCCGTGAAAACAGGAGGAAATGAATATGGAAGTAAATAAAATCATCAGCCACGCATTACAGAGTATGCCGCCGAGCAAACGTCAGAAAGCATTTGCGAAGGACACCTCAAAACTGATCCATATGGGATTAAACGAAAACAATTACGGAATGTCACCGAAGGCAGTGGCGGCACTGGAGGACTCTATGGCGGGAAGCCATTTTTATCCTGATTTTGCAGCAGTACTGCTGAAACAGAAGGTAGCGGAGCAGTACGGATTAAAAGCAGAAAATGTACTGACCGGCGCCGGATCGAGTGCGATGATCGATATGATCGGACTGACCTTTCTGGACGAGGGAGATGAGGTGCTGTTTTCCGCTCCGACCTACGGGGCATTTGCCGATATGGCATACTTAAACGGCGGTGTGCCGGTTTCCGTACCGGTTACCGAAGAGCAGAAATTTAATCTCCCTGCCATGAAAGAAAAAATTGGTGAAAAAACAAAAATCGTGGTGATCTGCAATCCGAATAACCCGACCGGAACGTATGTGCCGATCGGGGAGCTGGAAGCATTCGCAGATACCCTTCCGGAGGACGTTCTGTTAGTGATGGATGAGGCATACATGGAATTTGCCACCGAGCCGGACTGCTGTAGTATGGTCGATTATATGAAAGCGCATCCGGAAAAACCGATTCTGGTTCTCCGTACCTTTTCCAAATATTATGCGATGGCAGGCCTTCGTGTCGGCTATGCGCTGGGCTCCGAAGAGCTGATTGGAATCATGCGGAAATGTTCCGCTTCCTGTAACCTGAATGTCTGTGCCCAGAAAGCGGCAGTGGCAGGCTGGCAGACCAGGAATATTATCAGGAGCAGAAAGCCAAAATCGTGGAGGGAAGAGAATATCTGGAAAAAGAGATGGCAGCGCTTGGCTGCAGGGTTTATCCGTCCCAGTCGAATTTCATCTACTTTGATACCGGAAAAGATCCTGCTTGGATTCAGGAACAGCTGATGGAAAAGGGCATCCGTATCGGTGCCTTTGAGATGAGCCGTGTAAGCGTGGGAACGATGGAAGAATGTCAGCTGTTTCTTCAGTACCTGAAAGAGATTCTGGAAACGTCACAGGAATAAAAAGCCGGCCGGATGCGACACGGCATGAATCGTTACAGAAACCGTATAGATTTTGATACCGGATTGCTACGTGCTTTGCACTCCCGCAATCTTCAGAAACATTTGTAATCCGCTCATTTTTCTCCGAAAAATGGTTACTTACTCATGTTTTTGATCTTTTGACCCTGGTATCAGTACATAAAAAAGAGAGAAGAGACCGGATTTTGCATAGGAAAATCCGGTCTCTTCTCTCTTTTTTCCATAAGGATGGCCAAAATACAGAGAAAAAACAATCTTTCGGAAATTAAGGCTTGCCATTCGATGAAAATTGGAATATTATATGTGCAAACGCCTATAGATGAAAAACGATGTTACACATCCTGAAAGGGGAAAAAAGATATGCTTTTTAAAACATACCAGAAGATTACGACTTTATTTAAACAACATCATGGCTATATGAGCTTTTCAGACCTCCGCGATCATCAGGTGACCGTACTGCAGCTTGCAGAAATGGAAGAGGAAGGAAGTCTTGAACGTTTTGCACGCGGATGGTATTGGTGCAAAGAGTGTGGCTATGAAAAGCCAAAGGACTATCAATATATAGAAATTGCAAAGGTAAACCCGCGCGCGTGATCTGTATGGACAGCGCCGCATGGCTTGCCGGAATGCTGGAAAAGGAGCCGGAAACCATTGCGGTTGCCACATCCCGCACAGACCGGAAGAAGATGGAGCTGGAAAATTTTGAAATCAGACGTTTTTATTTCCAGAATGCCGATCTTCCGGGCGAAATCTGTGAGAAAGAAACAGAGTTCGGATCCTACCGCTATTATGCACCGAAAAGAACCTTCTGCGACTGTCTCCGTCTGAACAACAAAATACCGGAAGAGGTAAAAGAAGAAATTTTAACCTGGTGTCGGAAACAGAATTATCCGAAAGAAGAGATCCTTGCCTATGCGAACAAGCTTCGCGCCGTAAAAAATATTGAGGAAGAGTACCGGGAATAAGAAAAAGGATACGAAACTGCAAAGAGGCTCCCCGCCGGAAAACCACCAAATGGATTCCGGTGGGAGCTTTTGTTTTTTTTTCGCAGATACAACTTATGACGGATCGGAAGAAAAGGAAGCGAGCTCGGCGAGCAGCAGATCATAATAATGTTCGGCATAGCGGCAGAGATAATCGGGCGCGCCCTGATACGAACCGGTCTCTAAAAAGGAAGCTGCTGCGCAGGTGCGGCAGATCGGCCGGAAACGGCATTGCCGGCATTTTGTGCTAAGCGAAAGATTCCGGGCTTTTGCGGAAACCGTTTCCCAGGCTGCCAAAAAGCCGAGATCAAGACCGCGCCGACAGCTCTGAGAGCATGACACAGGGGAAAAGTCGGCCCTGCCAGTTGATAAAGAAGGAGCAGTTCCCGGCAAGACAGGAAATGTGGCCGTCCCCCCGCGGGAAAGCAGGGTCGTTGACACGGCGGACGGATTCCCGGACATATTGCCGGAAAATATCGGCGTCCAGCTGCAGCTTCAACGCCTGAAAGGCCAGCGCGGCAGCGTCCTCTGGGTGCAGGCGTACCTGCGCATCGAAGGGAAGGGTGCGTTCCCGGACGGCGGGCATCATATAGTGATCGGCGTGAACAGGGACACCGAGCTCTTTTCCGAGGGCAAAAATCCTGGAAAAATCCTGCGGATTCTTTTTGGTCACAGAGCAGCTGATCTTCACATCCACGTTTCGCGCGCGGAGCAGCCGGACTGCGCGAAGGGTCTGATCGAAGCCCTGCGGAAAATGGCACAGACGGTCGTAGGAAGCGGCATCGGCACCATAGAGCGTGATGTTGATGCGGCGCGGCGGGTATGTGGCAAAAAAATCAGCCCAGGCTTTGTCCAGCAGAGTTCCGTTTGTATTGATGGTAAGAATCATGCCCAGATTTCGAAGCCTGCGATACAGCGTTTTAAAATCCGGAAAGAGCAGCGGCTCCCCGCCGGTCAGAAGAAGAAAAACAGTACCGGCCTTCTGCATCTGCTCTGCAAGGCGAACCCATTCCTCCACCGTGCGAAGCCGTCCCTGCCGTTCCATTTCCGAACGGGACAGACGGACATAGCACATGTCGCAGTTCATATTGCAAAGCGGCAGAAGCTCAAGCGCGCCGGTAACGGGAATGTGCTTCTGGCGGGCTTTCTGGAGAAGGGAATGCTCAAAGGTCGAAGCGTCGTCCATATAGTTCATAAAAATTCCTCCGAAAAAACAAAAACCGGTCCAGAGGACCAGGGATGAACTGAATCAAGCAAGTAGCGAAGCGGATTGCGAATATCCGCTTTGCCTGGGAACAGAAAGAAAAGGATCGAAACGGTTGGTTCGATCCTTTTACAGTCGTTTGAAAAAATATGATGTTGTGGGAACAATCAGGATTTTGCGGTCGCCCAGGAATTCATGTTTAATTCGATGGTTGCATGTCCGTTATTATTGTTTGGACCGCGCCATACAATGACTCCTTCGTTAGGATCCTGCCGTCTGTTATAATTGTAATCAACAAATCCATCGTAAAAGTCACTTGTTACACTGGCTTCGTGTTTAGCATCGCATGGGTGATAGAAGAGACCTAACAATTCTGCAGATCCATGGCCAGTGTATTCTCCATTAATTTTACCATCACCCTCAGGATAATAATACAACGGTCCTCCAGGAGCATCACAGGTAAATTTATAAACCATTCCGCTTTCACAAGCCGCCACATACTCATTTGCAACAAATTCCTGAACCTCAATGACAGGTTCCATCCACTCTTTTCTCATAATGAAACAACCTCCTCTAATAATTGATATTTTAAAGTATCATGCACAAAGTTTAATACGGAATCTTGAATTTTTTTCTCCGGAGCCTCATACTCTTCTGCAGCCTGTGCAACGACCTCCGAAATGGTATGCGGCTGCAAAAATGTATTCCAGAGGAATACGGCGGTATCGTTTGGAACCATTACAGCATTCGAAATCTGAGACGCTGCCCCGACGGGAATGATCGCGTATTCTCCTGCGATTTCACGCAGCAGATAATCGGCGCTGACACGATATTTCTTTTCTCTTATCGTTTGTAACAGATCCGACCGGGTCGGAGAAGCCATTGGTTCCATCAAAACCTCCTCTTGCAAAGTGCCGTGCCTTTTCGGGCGAACACCATTTCTGCCGTCAAACCGGTAAAATAGGAGAAAGCGCGCAGAAATGCAATTACAGTTATCATTACAAGTAATTATAAGAGAAAAAGGTGGAAAAGTCAAGGAAAAGCAGGAAAGAAAAGGAAGTAAAAAAATTACAAGTTACATTACATAACAGGAGTAAACAATTGACTGAGCATCTTTTTTTTGCTATCATAAATGCGGAAAAAGGGATCGTGACACGATGTGTGGAAAATGGAAGATCACAGAGAAAAAAGAGGAGTTTTTATGGAAAAAACATTTCAGACAGGAAGCTTTTCCTTCCGGCTGCGCTTTCCGGAGGAGCTGGTCCTTCCGGCGGATATGGAAAAGTTTGCGGTGGAAAAGGAGTCGACAGACTATACCTATACCATTACTATTGTCGATATACTTCCGGAGGCGGAGGGTGAGTTACTTGTAAACCGGGTCGATCTGCAGGTGTTTCGTAACGGAGAAGGACTGGAAAGCCGCCTGATCGGTGTGAAAGGAGAAGAGCGTCCCTATGCACTGTATCGGGAGACAGCACAAAATCATGCACAGGTGTTTGTCGGAAGATGGTATCTGGATGGAGTTGCAAAATATGAGGTTGTATTTCTGTCTCTTCTTGCACTGGAACGCCGCCTGTCGGAGCGTCCATGCCTGATTCTGCACTGTGCATACCTGGAGTACCAGGGGAAGGCCATGCTCTTTTCTGCACCATCGGGAACGGGCAAAACCACGCAGGCGGGCCTTTGGGAGCAGTACCGGGGAAGCCGTACCGTAAACGGTGATAAGGCATTACTCGAATATGACGGAAAAGCGTGGACAGCAAACGGCTGGCCGGTCTGCGGAACGTCGGAGGTCTGCGAGAACAAAAAACTGCCAGTCGGATGCATTGTGATGCTGAGCCAGGCGAAGCTGAACCAGGCATGGCGCTTCGCCCGGCAGAGGCATTTACAAGCCTGTACGGACAGATTACCATGAACCGCTGGGATCGGGAGGAGCTGGTGAAAAACCTGGATCTTCTCGAGCGTCTGGTGGGAAAGGTACCAATCTATCATCTGGCATGTGACATTTCGGAGGATGCGGTGAAAACGCTGGAGCAGGAGCTTGTGAGAGATTCGTCCGAAGAAGCAGCAGCTGCGGCTTTCCTGCAAAAAAATGCGATGCGGAAAATGGAGAAAAAAGCATGAGGCTGGTAGACACCCGCGCCTATGTCGGAATGCTAAAAGAGCTGGTAGAGCAGGGAAAAGAAGTGCGGATGGTGATTTCCGGGAGCAGCATGGCACCGTTTCTGATCCACGGACGGGACAGCATTTTTTTTGTGCCCCGGAGCGGGAGCTGCGAAAGGGAGATATCGTATTTTATGAGCGGCCGGGCGGACAGTTTGTGGTGCACCGGATTTGTGGTGTTCATGGAGAAAGCTACGACCTGATCGGGGATGGACAGACAGAAATAGAACATAACGTGCGGCGGGAGCAGATTTTTGCACGGGTGACACAGGTGGAACGAAAAGGAAAAAGGCTTGCGCGGGAAGCTTCTGGTGGGGCTTTTTTGAGAAGGTCTGGATTCGCATGATTCCGCTTCGACCGATGGGAAACCGGATCTATCGCCTTTTACAGGGAAAAAGACCCGCACACAGGGAAAACGAAAGGGAAAAAACATGATTACAGAAACAGAAACCGCATTCCTTGCGGTGGTTCGTGCGTTTTTGACGGAAGAAAAAGCAGCTCTGGAAGAACTTGCGGCGCTGACAGAAAAACAATGGAATCATCTGTTTGTCCTCGCGGCACAGCATTCGCTGCTGCCGGCGGTCTACGATGTTGTGGGCAAAACACCGGAATTTGCAGAGCTTCCGGATGAGCTTCGCAGACAGGTAAAAACGCAGGCGATGCAGAGCATTTTGCAGCAGGTTTCGCGTACTGCGCTGTTTCTTACGGATGAAAAGGAGCTGGAGCAGCTGGGCGTGCAGCCGCTGGTGATGAAAGGGATTGTGTGCAGAAGTCTCTATCCGAAACCGGATCTGCGCCCGTCCGGGGATGAGGATCTGCTGATTCAGGCAAAGGATTTTGCGGCAGTAGATGCCTGTTTTATGCGGAAGGGCTTTGTGCGGGACAAAGAAGCCGCAATGCCAAATGGTGCCAAAGACGGTACTGTCCCGGAAGAGATGGGCTACATTCATCCGAAAACAGGAGCCTTCTATGAAATACATACCAGACTGTTCAGCACGGAATCGTCTGCCTATGGTTATCTGAATCGTGCATTTTCCGATGTTTTTGCGCATCCATCCCAGGTGGAAGTGCAGGGTCAGAGCATCTTTACCTTAGAAGAAACGCATCATCTTTTCTATCTTCTCTGTCACAGCTTCAAGCACTTTCTTCACGGCGGCGTCGGGATCCGTCAGATCTGTGATATGGTACAGATGATTCGTGTATATGGAAGAAAAATAGACTGGGAAATGTTCTGGCAGCTGTGCGAAGAGTATCACATGACGTGCTTCTGCATCAATCTGCTGGATATCGGCGAGCGGTATCTGGGCTTTTCCTATGAAGCAAGTGGGGCAGTCCGTGCCGCAAAGAAGCTTCACCCGGATTCCGAAGCGCTTCTGATCGATATTCTCGATGCCGGTTCGTTCGGAAAATCGAGCGCGGGACGGATCCACAGTGCAAACATTACCCTGTATGCGGCAGAAACCGGAATGGAAAAGCACACAGCCGGGGGAATCTGGAAATCGCTGGTTCCGGAAGCTTCCTATATGAAAAACAAGTATCCCTATGCGGCGAGGTATCCGTTTTTGCTCCCGGCTGCATACGTGGAGCGAATCCTGAAATGGCTGGGGCAGGGAGAAAAAGGACAGAAATTGAGCATTGAAGTGGGTGCGGGACGTGTCGAGCTGCTGAAAAAATACGATATGATCCGCACCGCAGACGGGAAAAAGAGAGGAGACGCGCATGCAGGAAGAATCCAAAGAGAAAAGTAAAGACGCTCCCTTTGAGTCTATCCGCATCCTGTCGGAGCGATGGAAAAACGGAACGTTCTCGGAAATCATCGATGACTGGAAATGGATTTTTGGCTACAGTGCGCGCTATAAGGGTGCGATTGTTTTTTATACGATTCTCGGTATCTTAAGCACTTCGCTTGGGCTTGTCGGCAGCGTGGCAGGAAAATACCTGATCGATATCATCACCGGATACCAGATACAGAAGCTCCCGCTGCTGCTTTGTATCATGATCGGAAGCACCGTGTTCAGCCTTGGGTTTGAGAGTGCCATCAACCGCATTTCAACGAAGCTTGGTATCGCCATCAACAACGACATCCAGGCGGATATTTTTGACAAAATCGTCGATGCGGACTGGCTGGAAATCAGCAAATACGCAAACGGTGACGTACTCAACCGGTTTAACGGCGACATTGGAACGGTCAGCGGCAACGCAATCAGCTGGCTCCCGACGATTATCATTGCCGTGTATCGGTTTATTGCCACCTTCTTCGTGATCCTGCATTATGACTGGGTCATGGCGCTGATTGCCTTTTTAAGCGCACCGTTTCTGCTTCTGATGTCCCGTTTTATGATCCGCCGTCAGCGGGAATACAGCAAAAAAGTGCGCGAGATGAGCAGCAACCTGATGAGCTTTGAGGTAGAAGCATTCTACAATTTTGATACCATCAAATCGTTTGGCATTGCGCCGTATTACAGCAAAAAGATGCGCTGGTGGCAGGGACTTTTCAAAGACATCAGCCTGAAATATAATCTGTTTACGATTAAAACCAATATCGTAATGTCTATTCTCGGGAGTGCGGTGGAGTTTACGGCGTTCGGATACTGCCTGTTCCGTCTGTGGACGCACGACATTACCTATGGAACCATGACACTGTTCCTGCAGCAGCGGAGTAACCTTTCCGGCGCATTTGGAAACGTGATTTCGATTATTCCGTCCTTCCTCAACAGCTCCGTCTCGGCGCACCGGATCCGTGAGCTCGTAGAGCTGCCAAAAGAAGTCCATATCCCGGAGAGTGCCGCGCTTGATCCGCTGGCAAAGGATGGTTTCCGGGTACAGATGCACGGGGTAGAATTTTCCTATATAGAAGGAAACAAAGTAATCACCAGATCGGAGTTTCAGGCCGCCCCCGGCGAGATTGTAGCGTTGGTTGGCCCGTCCGGCGAGGGAAAAACAACGATGATCCGCCTGATTCTCGGCCTTATCCGCCCGCAGGAGGGGGAAACCGTGATCATTGCCTCAAACGGAAAGACGGTTCCCATGAACGCCGAAACGCGTCATCTCTTCGCGTATGTTCCACAGGGAAATACGATCCTTTCCGGCACAATCGCCGAAAATATGCGCATGGTAAAAGAGAATGCGACCGACGAGGAGATCATTGAGGCACTCAAAATCTCCTGCGCCTGGGATTTTGTCCAGTATCTGCCGGATACCATCAACAGCCGCGTCGGGGAACGTGGCCGCGGTTTCTCCGAAGGTCAGTCCCAGCGCCTTGCCATCGCCCGTGCCGTCCTCCGCGATGCCCCGGTGCTGCTTCTCGATGAAGCCACCTCGGCACTGGATGTCACAACGGAACGAAACGTTCTTCGAAACATCATCCGTCAGCGTCCCAACAAAACCTGTATCGTTACGACGCACCGTCCGAGTGTCCTCGGCCTCTGCCAGAGAGTCTACCGTGTCATGAATGGAACCGTGACCGAACTCGATGGGGCAGAAGGGGCAAAGATGGTGGAAGATTTTTGACAGAAAAAAGACACAAAAAAGACACAAAGGTCGGAAGAGTGATACTTCAAAGTCAAATCAGTTATAGAGTTGTAAGTCAAAATCCTGCTATAATACAACCATCAAAGGTCACACAACACGATACGTGAAAAGGAGAAAAAGTATGAAGAAAAAAGTGTTAGCAGGCATTCTTGCAGCAACCATGGCATTTTCCATGGCAGCATGCGGAAGCACAGGATCCAGTTCTGATTCCGGTTCCTCCGCAGCTTCCGGAAGCACAGCAAAGACAGAGGAAAAAGGCGAGCCGTACACTGTAACTATGGTACTGCAGGGCAGCCAGCAGCAGGATGAAGAGAGAATCGAAGAAAAAATCAACGAGATTCTGGAGCCGGAGCTGAATGCAAAGCTCGATATCGTTGTTCTTCCGTGGGCAAGCGCATCTCAGCAGTTACAGCTGATGCTTTCCGGCGATGAGAAAATCGATCTTCTGTACACAAATGCAACAACAGCTGTACAGTATATGCATTCCGGCCAGATCATGGATATGTCTGAACTGATTGACAAATACGGCACAAACCTGAAAGATATCTATGGCGAGGATATTGCAAAAACAAATCAGATTGATGGGTTTGTCTATGGCGTTCCGAACCAGATCGAACGAGGCAGCATTCCAGCCATCTTCATGAGAAAAGACCTGGTAGAAAAGTATAATATCAATACCGATGAAATCAAAGAGCCGAAGGATATGGAGAAAGTATTTGAGACCGTACAGGCAGGCGAGCCTGATATGACAATGCTGTTCTCCAGCAACAACAGTGATACGCCTCTGAGCCGTCTGTCCCGCGCTGATGGACTTGGCGATGCCAACACGGGCGCTCTGATGGATCAGACCAACAGCACAACCGTAGAAAACTACTTTGCAAGCGACTGGTACAAGGAGACTGCAACTATGCTGCATGACTGGTATCAGAAAGGCTACATCAGCAAGGATGCCGGAACAAACACAGAAAACTGGAGAACCGTATGCAAAGCAGGAAATCTCTTCTCCTTGTTCTTTGCTTATCATCCAGGTACCCCGGTTGAGTTCCAGAGCTCCACAGGATATGAGTTTGAAATCGTACCGTTCTATGATCAGCCGATCATCAACTCATCCTCTTACGGCGGAATTATCTTCTCTGTAGCACAGAACTCCGAAAATCCGGAAAAAGCAATGCAGGTTCTCGATTATATCTATGGCAGCCCGGAGGTCATGAACCTTCTGAACTGGGGCGAAGAGGGAACCGACTACGTAGTAGAAGATGAAGAAAACGGAATCATCAACTACCCGGACGGTGTAACAGCAGACAATGCAGGCTACAGCTTTAACTGTGGATGGGAGCTTCCGAACCAGTTCATCGCATACAAATGGGATGGATCTGACCCGCAGCTCTGGGACAAAATGCAGGAGTTCAACGCTTCCGGTATCGAGTCGAAAGCACTGGGATTTGTCTTTGATAACAGCGAATATGCGGATCAGGTATCAGCCCTGAACAACGTAATCAGCCAGTACAACGGCGCACTTAGCAGCGGCTCCGGAGATCCGGAAGAACTGCTTCCACAGTTCCTTGAGGCGCTGGACGATGCGGGAATCGACGATGTCATTGCTGCAAAGCAGGAGCAGCTGGATGCATTTCTTGCAGAGAAATAGGCACCATAATTTGTAAAAAGAGCACGACCGGGGCGGAAAAAAATCCGGTGTGATACAGTAACCGAAGGCTCCACTCTTACCAGAAAAGATGTGGAGCTTTCTCTGTGAAAGAACCTGAAAAAAACAGCCCTCATAAAAGGAGAGACGCTTTATGAAAAAAGCAGAGGTTAAAAAAGGAAAAAAGAAAAACGCGCTGAAGGAATACTGGCCGCTTTATCTGATGATGCTTCCGGCACTTCTGTATCTGCTGATTAACAACTATATCCCAATGGCAGGTATGGTGATTGCGTTTAAAAAACTGAACTTTGCAAAAGGTATCTGGGCAAGCCCGTGGGCAGGACTTAAAAATTTCAAATTCCTGTTTGCTTCCAAGGATGCATGGATTATTACAAGAAATACGCTGTTGTATAACATTGCATTTATTCTTGTAAACATGGTAGTCGGAATTGCCATTGCGATTCTGATTACGGAGATAAGAAACACAAAGCTCAAAAAGATATATCAGAGTGCGATTCTTCTTCCGTTCCTGATGTCCATGGTTATCTTAAGCTACATCGTATATGCGCTTCTGAGTGCAGAAAATGGTCTTGTCAACAACTCCATCCTTCCGTTGTTCCACATTGACCCGATTCAGTGGTACCAGAAACCGAAATACTGGCCGGCGATCCTGATTATCGCGAACTGCTGGAAGGGCGTAGGATACGGATGCCTGATTTACATCGCATCCCTGATCGGTATCGATCCTTCCTTCTATGAGGCTGCAAGACTGGACGGTGCAAGCAAATGGCAGGAGATTACGAAAATCACACTGCCGAGCCTCGTTCCGACCATCATCACCCTGCTGCTCCTCAGCATCGGAAGAATTTTCTATTCCGATTTCGGTCTGTTCTATCAGGTGCCGATGAACTCCGGTGTTCTGTTCCCGACCACAAACGTTATCGATACCTACGTATACCGTGCCCTGATTGAACAAGGAAATATCAGTATGTCATCTGCAGCCGGTGTATACCAGTCTCTGGTAGGCTTCTGTGTCGTAATGTTGAGCAACTGGATTGTCCGCAAAGTAGACAAAGACCAGGCATTATTCTAGGAGGATGGAAGTATGACAAATTCAAAAAAAGCAAAACGTTTCCAGTTCTGGATTAATGTAGTACTCATTCTGATTACGTTATCCATTATACTGCCGTTTGTACTCGTATTTATTTCCTCACTGACCGATGAAAACACACTGATCCGCAACGGATATTCGTTCTTCCCGGAGAAATTCAGCTTCTATGCTTACTCCTATATCATCCGCCAGGGCGAGAAAATCCTGAGAGCATACGGAATTACCATTTTTGTAACCATCGTCGGTACCGCTGCAAACCTTGCGATGTCCGCTCTGTTGGCATATCCGCTTTCGATTAAAAAGCTGCCGTACCGCAGAGCAATTACCTTTTTCGTATTCTTCACGATGCTGTTCAACGGCGGACTGGTGCCGACCTACTTGATGTATGTAAAGTATTTTCACATCAAAAACACGATCTGGGCATTGATTGTTCCAGGCTTCCTGTTAAGCGCAAACAACGTGCTGATGATCCGAAGCTACTTTAACACCAGTATCCCGGACGCGCTGTTCGAGGCAGCCAAAATCGATGGCGCCGGACACATGAAGATTTTCACCAGCATCACACTGCCGCTTGGAAAACCGATTCTGGTAACCATGGGACTGTTTTCCGCACTTGGCTATTGGAATGACTGGACAAATGGTTTATACTATTTATCAGGAAATGAAGGCCAGAAGCTTTACAGCATCCAGAACCTGCTGAATCAGATGATCACCGATATTCAGTACCTGGCAAGTGGAAAAGTAACCGGAAATATCGGCGCGGAGGTGGCAAAGCTGCCGACAACCTCGATCCGTATGGCAATCGCATTTATCGCCATGCTGCCGCTGTTTATCATCTATCCGTTCCTTCAGAAATACTTCGCAGAAGGTATCACACTTGGTGCGGTAAAGGGATGATTTTCCATGCAGGAATAAAAAAGAGAAACATTTCGGTGTTTCCGACATAAATCAGAAAAACAGTACAGACTCATGGAAACATGAGGTGTACTGTTTTTCTGCTGTATTATATTCAGAAAAAAAGATCAGTTCGTAAAATCAAACACGGAAAAATTTCGAGCGTACCGGAACAGAAAAAAGGAGGAAACTTCATGCATATTTCAAAACAGACGAAAAAAACAACACTGGCGCAGCAGGGGCGTTATCTTTTGATCTGCCTGCTGAGTATGCTGCTGCTTTTTCTGGCTGGGAGCGTGCTTATTCTGAACCGGACGCAGCGGCAGGTATATGAGCAGCTGGAAGAGATTTCAAAGCTGTATACGGATGAGCTGGATAACCGTTTTTTTCGAATCAGCCGAAACCTGTTCTCGACTGTAATGGACAGCTCCAACCCGGATTCTGCGTTCTGGAAATATATGGATCTGATGGAGAAGGATCAGTATGAGGAATATGTCATTACGCAGCTGCGAAGGAATTATGTATCTGCAGCGTGGGATTTTGGAACGGATTACAATGTTTTTCTCTATACGCAGAAGGATGACAGCTTATATCAGCTGAGCATTTCATCCGACGGGCTTTACGCCGTTGATCCCTATTTGCAGGAAGCGCTGAAGCGCAGGATCAAAAGCCTGTCGCAGCAGACGTATGCAGTTAAGAAAAAATGGACCGTGATGTGCCAGGGAGACGATGTTTATATGCTCAAGGTAGCGCAGAGTCAGGGCGTTGGACTCGGCTGCTACGTCAATCTGAAGACAATTCTGGAACCGTTCTCTGAACTGTCTCTTGGAAAGAGCGGCTATGTCAGTCTCGTTGACCAGAACGGGAAAAGCATCGGAACACTGACGGAAAAAGGAATTGTAACGGACAATTCGAAAATTAATACCGACAATTACACCTTCCGGCAGGAACTTTCGCAGGCGCCGTTTGAAATCCGGATTAAAATCTCCTGGACGGGAGTCTTAAATCTGATGACGGGAAGTGTGTTTGCCCTTCTTGGCGTTGCTTTTCTGATGGTGATTGCCGGTTCCGTGCTGCTGTTCCATCTGAAAACAAAAATCTTGAAGCCGGTCGCTATGTTTACGGAAAATCTTCAAAAATATGACAATGGGGATCTCACCTATCAGATGTCGGAAGGAAATCTGGTAGAGCTGGAGCAGATTGACGATAAATTCCGAAACATGATTCATCAGATCCGACGTCTGAAGATCACGCTGTATGAGCAGGAGCTGGAAAAACAGAAAATCGAGATGGATTACCTGAAAATCCAGATTCGTCCGCATTTTTACATGAACTGTCTGAACTTTATTTACAGCATGATTGACTTCGGACAGTACGACCATGCAAAGTCGATGAGCCGTATTACGTCCGATTATCTCGCCTATATTTTCCGCAATACAAGCGAGATGGTGCCGGTGACGGCGGAGACGAATCACTGCGAAAATTACCTCAAAATTCTGCTGCTGCGCTATCCGGAAAAATTCACCTATTATTTTGAAGTCCATGAAGAAGTGAAAGACGCGGTAATCTTCCCGTTTCTGATTCAGGTGTTTGTAGAGAATGCGGCAAAACATGCCCTGACGCTGGAGACGGTTCCGCTGATTTCCGTGACGGTTTACCCGGAGGACCGCGGCGAAGAAAAGTATGTCAACATTTATATTTCGGACACCGGAAACGGCTTCCCGGAGGAGACGCTGCAAAGGCTGAAAGCAGGGGAAGATATTTCCGAGCATGGAAAGCATATCGGGATTGAAAACTGCCTGAAACGATTCCGTTATTATTATGGTGATACAGGAGAGATTCATTTCGATAACAGCCCGCTCGGCGGAGCAATTGTAGATATCCATATTCCATACAAGACAGGGGGAGAAGAACATGAAACTATTGCTCGTGGATGATGAAGAGTACGTGATTGAAAGTATCAAAAGAAATCTCGATCTTACAGAGACCGGGGTGAGCGAGGTGTACACTGCGTTTTCCGTACAGCAGGCGAAGAACATCATGGGAATGGTGGATATTGATATTGTAATCAGCGATATCGTGATGCCGGGCGGAATGGGATTCGACTTTGTGGAGTGGGTCAGGAAAGAGGAGCTGAAGGTACAGGTCATCTTCCTGACAAGCTATGCGGAGTTTGACTATGCCAGAAGAGCGATACAGCTGAACAGTGTCGATTATCTGCTGAAGCCCATTGATTTTGAAAAGCTGAAGGCGGCCGTGCAGCGTGCGGCGGAATCTGTTGCGAAAGAAAAGAAAATACAGGATCTCAGGCAGGAAAGCATCAAGTGGAATCAGAACAGAAAAATTCTGCAGCAGGATATCTGGAAAAATGTGCTGAAAAGCGGCTTCTCCGAGGAAAAATTCTGCGAAACGGCAGCACAGCGCCAGCTTTCATACGGACCGGGACACTATTTCCGGCTGATTTGTCTGATGCCGGAAATAAAGAGCAATAAGCGGGAAATGTGGGATACGCGACCATGGAATTTGTGATCGAAAATGTGCTGTCGGAACTGTATGAGGAAACGGACATTGCGGTAGATACTGTTTTTTATCAGGAACCGGGCATCTACTGGATTGTTACGCAGTCAAGGGAAAAAGCATTCCCGCAGGACGGCGGGCGGGACTGTGAAATTCTGCAGCAGTTTGTTGCGTGGATGAATGAAAAAATCTATCCGGAGCTGTGGTGCGGCGCCGGGCAGTGGGAATCTGTACTGGGGATGCAAAAGCAGAGCCGGAATCTTCAGAAAATGCGGGAGGGAAGCCTTTCCGTGCGGAACGAGGTGCTGTTTCTGAACGAATTTCAGGCTCCGCAGACCAGCTACGAAAATAAGGAGCTGGATGTATGGAAAGCGCTGCTTTCGGAGGAAAAACCGGAGGAACTGCTGGAGCGGCTGCAGAAATACCTTGACCGGACGGAGCGGGAAGGAATGATTACCAGGGAGCTTCTGGTAGCACTCCGTACCGATCTGACGCAGGTGGTGTATGCATGGCTTTCGGAACGGGAGATCAAGGCGTATGCACTGTTTGCAGATGCGGATATGGAAAACCTGCATCGGAATTCCCTTTATGGCAGAGAAGAGATGATGGAATATGCCGGGGTACTGGTTCGGAAAGCAGTTCAGTACAGACAGTACATCAACAAATCAGATTCGGTTACGAGCCAGGTATGCGCTTATATCGATGCACATTACAGGGAGGAGATTCACCGGGAGGAGCTTGGGGAGCTTGTCTTTTTGAATACGGATTATCTGTCCCGGATTTTTAAAAAAGAAAAGGGTATTTCGATCAGTAATTATATTATCCAAAAGCGGGTGGAGGAGCAAAAAGCTTCTGACACAGAGCACGCTGCCGATCAATACGGTGTCGCTGTATGTGGGGTACAGCAATTTCTCGTACTTTACGAAGATGTTTAAGGATAATACGGGATACGCACCGCTGGAATACCGAAGAAGCTTTAGTGAAAAATAGCGGAAAGCCACCCTTCACATGTCCGGGAAATAACAGAGGATTTTATCACTTTCTTACGCACCGGAACAGCAGCAAACAGGTCGGAATAGTGAAAGAAAAAGGTCGGATCAGGGGATATTTTTTTCAGGTCAGATGTGGTAAAATTTCAGTATAAGATTCAGAAAAAACGGAAAAGCGATATTTTTCTAACATTTTAGGGGTTTCTGAAGAAGCAGATACAGCAAAAACGAGGTATGGAGGAGAAAAAATGACCGAGCAGAAATTAAAAGAGCTTCTGGCCGACATGACGCTGGAAGAAAAAGTGAACCAGATGAGCCAGGTGGTGGGTGCCTTTTTCAATAAAGATATGGACATCACGGCGATGGGACCGATGGCAGATAAAGGCTTTACGCCGGAAAATGTAGCGCTTTCCGGTTCCATCCTGGGTTCCATGGGCGCAGAAACATTAAAGAAAATCCAGAAGGATTTCGTGGAGCAGCACCCGCATCATATCCCGATGCTGTTCATGCTGGATGTCATCAACGGCTTCAAGACCATTTTCCCGATTCCGCTGGGACAGGGCGCAACGTTTGAACCGGAGCTCTCCGAAAAGTGTGCGGCAGTTGCTGCAAAAGAGGCAGCCGTTTCCGGCCTTCACGTAACCTTCGCACCGATGACCGACCTGGTCCGCGATGCAAGATGGGGCCGTGTCATGGAGTCTACCGGTGAGGATCCGTATCTGAACGGTCTGTTCTGTGCCGGAATGGTGCGCGGATTCCAGGGAGACGATCTGAAGGAGCCGTACAAGATTGCTTCCTGTGTGAAGCATTTCGCAGGCTATGGTGCTCCGACAGCAGGAAGAGACTACAATACGGTAGAGCTTTCCGAGCATACCTTCCGTGACTTCTATCTGCCGTCCTACAAAGCCGGCATCGATGCAGGCGCAGCGATGGTAATGACTTCCTTCAACACGGTAAACGGTGTTCCGGCAACCGGAAACAAGAAACTGATGCGCGGCATTCTGCGTGACGAGATGGGATTTGACGGCGTTCTGATTTCCGACTGGGCGGCAATCGAGGAGATTATTTACCACGGCTACTGCGCAGACCGTGAGGAGGCAGCTGTCCGCTCCGCCGAGGCAGGCGTTGACATTGATATGATGACCGGTATTTACTGCGAGAACCTGTGCCGCCTTGTAAGAGGGGGCAAGATTTCCGAGGATCTGATCAATGAGTCCTGCATGCGTATTCTGGAACTGAAAAACAAACTGGGACTGTTTGAAAATCCGTATAAAGACGCAGATGAGACGAAAGAAAAAGAGGTCATTCTCTGCAAAGAGCACCGCGCTCTGGCAAGAGAAGCCGCAAGAAAATCGTTTGTACTGCTGAAAAACGAAGAGAAAATCCTGCCGCTTGGCAAGGAGAAAAAAATTGCCTGGGTCGGACCGTATGTACACAGCAGAAACCTGATGGGCGCCTGGTCCTTCATCGGAGATGCAAAGGATGTGACAAATCTGGAAGAGGCCGTAAAAGCGCAGGCAGATACGACAAACATGAGCTTCCATGCAGGTTCCCCGATGCTTGGCTCCGACATCCGCCTGGAGGGCTTCGGCGAGGCGATGGAGCAGTCCCATACACCGGAGGAAGAGGAGGCAATGCTTCTTGAGGCTGTAAACGCAGCAAAGGAGGCCGAGGTCGTCGTTCTTGCGATCGGTGAGGACCGTCTGCAGTCCGGCGAGGCAACCAGTAACGCGAACATCCGCATTCCGGAAATCCAGCAGAGACTGCTTGAGCGCGTTTCAGAAGTCAATGAAAACGTTGTCGTTGTTCTCTTCAACGGCCGTCCGCTCGACCTGCGCGATGTCGTATCGAAAGCAAAAGCCGTTCTTGAAGTATGGATGCCGGGTACCGAAGGTGCCAATGCAATCGCAGACGTTGTTTTTGGTGCATACGCTCCAAGCGGCAAGCTGACCATGAGCTTCCCATACTCTGTAGGCCAGGTGCCGGTTCACTACAACGAGTATTCTACCGGAAGACCGCATGTGCCGGGCAAGGACAAAGACCGCTTCCGCTCCAAATACCTCGACATCCCGAACGCACCACTGTTCCCGTTCGGATATGGCCTTGGCTACACCAGCTTTGCAATTTCAGATGTGAAACTGGACAAGGCAGAGCTTGGCATGGAAGATGAGATTAAAGCTCCGTAACCGTGAAAAACACCGGCGATACAAAGGGAACCGAGACCGTACAGCTTTACATCCACGACGTAGCCGCATCCGTGGTACGCCCGGTGAAAGAACTGAAAGATTTCTGCAAGGTAACCCTTCAGCCGGGAGAAGAAACCGAAGTCATCTTCAAAATCACAGAAGAAGAGCTTCGCTTCCTGACAGAAAATGAGCGTGTAGAAAGTGAAAACGGTGCTTTCGAAGTCTTCATCGGAAGCGACAGCACGACAGAGAATAAGGCAGAATTTGTGCTGAAAAAATAAGAAGCAATACTGGGATGTAGCGTAAGCGGAATCAAGATGGGGGTCTGAATCGCTACGGAAAGATAAAAGAAAAGCCAGCCACAAAAAGCGAAAAGAATTTTGCTTTTGCGGCTGGCTTTTTTCTGCCGGTACCGTATTGACCCTTCTGTTAAAACAAAGTAAAATAGAAATTGGTATTGGGACGAAAGAGAGGAAAAGAAATGGGGTACTTAGGAAACAAGTTAAAGGGGAAATACCACAAAGACACATTCCAGACCGCCGTCAACATGGCGTGGCCGGCGATCGTGGAGTCGTTTTTCATTGCATTTGCGGGTCTTGTAGATTCGCTGATGGTAAGTTCGCTTGGCTCCTACGCAGTTGCCGCGGTCGGTCTGACGACACAGCCGAAGCTGCTTGGCCTGGCGTTTTTCTTTGCGCTGAATGTGTCGATTTCCGCCCTTGTTGCGCGGCGGCGAGGGGAACAAAGACAGGGTGCGGCGAATGAGACTCTGGTAACTGCGCTTGTATTTATTATCCTTGCGGCAGCTGCATTCAGTGTTGGATTTGTGGCGTTTGCAAGTCCGATCATCCATCTGTGCGGCTCAACGGCGGAGACGCATAACGGCGCAGTAACATATTTCCGTATCATCATGGGCGGTATGATTTTTAACTGTATCCAGATGGGGATCAACTCGGCACAGCGCGGTGCGGGCAATACAAAAATCACGATGCGCACAAATGTAACATCAAATACGATTAATATTATTCTGAATTATCTTCTGATCAACGGCCATTTCGGGTTCCCGGCACTCGGCATTCAGGGTGCGGCACTGGCAACCGTCACAGGAACGGTTGTCGGATGTGTGATGAGCATCCTTTCCATCACAAAGCAAGACGGATTCCTGAACCTTGGCTATATTCTGAAGAACAAAATTAAACCGACGATTGCAGCGTTCATCAGCCTGGTCAGGGTCGGGTACAGTGTGTTTTTCGAACAGGTTTTCATGCGGATCGGCTTTATGATGACGGCGATCATGGCGGCCAAGCAGGGAACCGATGCGATGGCGGCACACCAGGTCGGCATGAATATTATGTCGCTTTCGTTTGCGTTCGGTGACGGCCTTCAGTCCGCAGCGGTTGCACTGATCGGCCGGAGCTTGGCGCAAAAAAGCCGGATCTTGCGAAAGAGTACGGCAGAACGTGCCGTCTGATCGGCGCGGGCATCGCAGTATGCCTCGTTGCGATTTATCTCTTCGGCGGAAGATGGCTGTACAGTCTGTTTTTCGAAGAACAGCATATCATTGAAATCGGTGTCAGCATCATCCATGTCATTATTTTCGTCGTCATTTTCCAGATCTGTCAGGTTATTTACATGGGATGCCTGCGCGGTGCGGGAGATACGCTTTATACGGCAGTTGCATCCATGATCAGCGTTACATTTATTCGTACGATCGTTTCGTATCTCGGCGGTTACACGCTGGGGCTTGGCATCGTCGGAATCTGGTTCGGCGTGCTGGCGGATCAGATGTCACGGTTTATCTTTGCGACGATCCGATTCAAACAGGGAAAATGGGTGAAAATCAAGATTTAACCGAATCATTACCAATATAAAACTAAAACAGGAGGAAGCAAAACGATGTACAAATTTGACAGAGAAGCCTATGACAGGCGGATGGAGTGGTACCGCGACGCCCGTTTCGGCATGTTTATCCACTGGGGGCTTTACGCCATCCCGGCGCGCGGAGAATGGGTGCGGAGTACCGAGCAGATTCCAAAAGAAGATTACATGAAATATTTTGAGGAGTTCAATCCCGTTGATTTCGAGCCGCGGAAATGGGCAAAAGCGGCGAAAGAGGCCGGCATGAAATACATGGTTCTGACTGCCAAGCATCACGATGGATTCTGCCTCTTCGACAGCCAGTATACCGATTTCAAATCCACCAACACGAAATGCGGCCGCGACCTCGTTGCAGAGTACGTTGATGCCGTCCGCGCAGAAGGACTGAAGGTCGGTTTGTATTTCTCCCTGCTCGACTGGTTCCACGACGATTTCCCACATTACGGCGACCGGAACCACCCGATGCGGAACAACCCGGCATACAAAAACGATGACCGCGATTTCGACCGCTACCTGACCTACATGCACAATCAGGTACGCGAGATCTGCACAAACTACGGAAAGCTCGATGTGCTGTGGTTTGACTTTTCCTACGATACGCTGCGCGGCGAAGCATGGAAAGCGACGGAGCTGATCAATATGGTGCGGAAGCTCCAGCCGGATGTCATCATCGACAACGTCTCGAGGTGAGCGGAGAGGGCTACGGTTCTCTGGCGGCCGGAAATCCGACCCCGTACCACGGCGACTTTGTGAGCCGGAGCAGATGATTCCGCCGAATGGCATCCAGGATGTAAATGGAAACGATATCGCCTGGGAATCCTGCGTTACGATGAATAATCACTGGGGTTATTGTGCCAACGACCACTTCTTCAAACCGGCACCGATGCTGATCAAAAAGCTGGTCGAGTGCGTATCGAAGGGTGGAAACCTGCTTTTGAACGTTGGCCCGGACGCCAGGGGAAATATCCCGGAGGAGTCGATCGAACGGCTGGCTGAGATTGGAAAGTGGATGAAGAAAAACGGAGAGAGCATTTACGGCTGCGGAAAAGCCGGTATTGAGAAACCGGACTTTGGCCGTGTGACGCGCCACGGAAACCATCTGTATTTTCATGTCTATGAAAATACCGTTGGGCCGCTGCCGCTGCCCGGCGTGAAAAAAGAAGAAATCCAGGCGATCCGCTACGTCGCAACCGGCGCGGAAATCCCGGTTTCCACAAGCTGGGTACACAGCGATTATCCGACCATGGCATTCGCTGATCTCGGCGAAGACCCGGTATTGCCGGATGGAGTCGATACAGTCATCGATGTGATTCTGAAAAAGTAGAGGGTAAAATCGGATTTGATTCTGGAGCGTGTCTGAAAAAGCATTTCCGCAATCTGCAGGCTTCACTTTGCGGTATCTTTTTTTTCAGACACGCTCTAAAAGTCTTACAAGTTCTTACAAAATTCTGTATTTTTCGTTCCGCTGATTGACAGTTCTGGCAGAAGAATGCATACTGAAAAAAACACAAGATCACAGCCCGTGCTTCGAAATTTAACTGAATCAAGCAAGTAGCGAAGCGGATTGCGAAGATCCGCCTGACTCCTTTTCCTGCGCAGGGAAGGATAAGAGCTTTCGGAGTGAGAAAAGGGCAGTCTGTTTTTAGAAACGAAGCAAGAGAATCACAGTTTCGTTTTACAAGAAAAAAAGAGGGGGAATAAAACATGATTCGTCTGAACCACGTCAGCAAAATTTACGGCGATGGAAGCAAAAAAGCCGTCGATGATCTTTCCTGGGATATCGAAGATGGAAAGATCACCGGATTTATCGGCCCAAACGGAGCCGGGAAAACGACAACATTAAAAATGATCACCGGCATCCTGGCACCGTCCGAGGGAACGATTGAAATCAATGGAAAAGATATTCAGAAGGATCCGCTCGAAGCCAAGCGCCAGTTCGGTTTTGTGCCCGACGACCCGGATGCGTTTCTTCGCGTCAGGGGAATTGAATATCTGAATTTTATGGCAGATATCTACGGTGTCGGAACGGAAGAACGTCAGCGTTTTATCGAAGAAACCGCAAAACGCTTTGAGATGGAAGAGAACCTTTCGAGCCGTATCATGAGCTACTCGCATGGCATGCGTCAGAAAATCATGGTGATGGGCGCACTGATCCACAAGCCGCCGGTCTGGATTCTCGATGAGCCGCTGACCGGCCTTGACCCGCGCTCCGCGCACGAGCTCAAACAGATGATGCGTGAACACGCCGATGCCGGAAACGCCGTGCTGTTTTCCACCCATGTGCTGGAAGTAGCGGAAAAACTCTGCGACCGCATCGCCATTATCCATCACGGCCGCCAGGTATACCTGGGTACCCTGGAAGAATTAAAAGCGGCCTATCCGGATCAGACACTTGAAAATATCTTTTTGGAGATCACCGAACATGCGTAACTTATGGATTCTCACCCGTTTCCTTCTGAAAAGCGGACCAGGAAAAAGCAATCAGAAGAGCGGAAAAAAGAAAGCATTTTCGGACGGAGGACGTATCGTTGTATACCTTCTGCTTGGTGTCTGCCTCCTTCCCGTGTCGGTCTTACTGTTTCTTCTGGGATATTCCGGCTATACCTTCCTGCAGCCGCTCGGGCTGGAAACCCTGCTGATCGAGTTCGTCTGTGCCATCGGCATGATGGTCATTTTCTTCTATGGCCTGCCGTTGTTTCTGAGCGAGTATTACATGGACTCTGACCTCGTAAAGCTTTTGCCGCTGCCGTTTACCCCGGCGCAGATTGTCGGTGCGAAAGGCTTCTGCTGTCTGCTGAACGAATACTATCTTATTGTACTGCTGTTCTTTCCGTTTCTGTTAGGTACGGGATCAGCGCCAAAATGGGCATTTTTTACTGGATCAATATGATCCTCGCCTGCCTTATTTTCCCGGTTGTGCCGCTCGTTTACGCCGCAGTTTTGACGATGCTCGTGATGCGTCTTTTCAAAAATATCCGAAACAAGGATTTTTTAAGCTACCTCGGATTCGCCGCATCCCTGATTTTTGCGATCGGCATCAACGTATTTTCGCGCAGTATCGGAAATTTTGAAATGCAGGATATCATGAACCTGATGGAAAGCCAGAAGGGCACTCTGCGCGCCTTCCGGACCATTTTTCCGAACCTGCCCTGATGACCGGAAGCCTTGCAGATGCATCCTTTCTCAAAATGATACTCTACATCGCTACAACCGCCGTCATCCTTGCTGTCTTTTTCGCCCTCGCCTGGAAAATCTACCTCCCGGCTGTCCTCGGCATGAGCGAGACCACCAGCGAAAAACGCATTTTATCCAAAGAAGAAGTGACCCGAACCGTCAAAAGCAAAAATCCGGTCCGCACCTACGCGATGATCGAATGGAAAAAACTGTACCGAACCCCGGCCTGGTTTATGAATTGTGTTCTGATGCCTCTCATCTGGCCGGTCTTCATGCTTGGCATTGCCCTCGTTTCCGTCATTTCCAGCCTTGGCATGGCTAAAACCACCGGCCTTTGGACACGGCTTGTCGCCGATGGCACCATATTCCGCCTCCTGAAAGGGGAACTGCCTGTCGCAGTTGCCGTCCTTACCGCCGCCGGAATCGCCGTCATGATGTCCATGTTCTGCGTGATCTCCGCCACAGCGATGTCCCGAAAGGCAGCGAATACATCTATATGAAATGCATTCCGATGAGCTATCACGACCAGATCCGTGCCATGCTGGTAAGCGGCATCCTGATCAGTCTCCTTGGCACCTTGCCGTACGCTCTGGTCTTCAACATCATCGCGGTCGTCTTCGGTCTGCACCCGGCGACCCTTCTTTACACCACGGCGATCACGGTTTTATTTACCCTGTTCGTAAACTATGAACAGCTCCTTTTTGACCTTGCATTTCCGAAATTAAACTGGGAAAACGAAACCGCCGCCATAAAATCCAACAACCGCTCCCTGATCTCCGTCCTCATCGACCTCACCGTCGGCGCAATCCTGATCGGAGCCGGCTACCTGCTGTACGGAAAACTTCACCTCAACATCCACATCACCACGAGCGTGATGATTCTGCTTACCGCAGTCCTGACCTTTGCCATGCGAACCGCCCTTTTTAAATGGGGCGTTCAAGTGATGGAACATCTGGAAAGTGCTTAACAGTTTCGAGACATAATAACAATATTAAAATGTGATAGAAAAGAGATTTCAGCCAATGTGCGGATCTCTTTTTTTGCGCTCCTTTCCAATTTCGCTGCGTATTTTCTTTTATCGATTATGCTTCATTGTACTACTAAAAGACCTGTGTGGGCAATCCATTGCCGCCATTCCCCGAAAATTTTAAAAGACGGACAAAAAACAGAGGATTTCTCTCTGCATTTTGTCCGTCTCTCTACAACGTATTTATTGGATTCTCCGTTTACGGAAATGATTTCGGAAATGATGAACTAATTCATCGCCTCACCCTTCAGCAGTCTGCTGATGTGCTTGTACAGAAGCATGGTTACCAGTGATACCACAACACCTTTGATGATATTAAACGGTACAACGGCAAACAGAACAAAGGTCGGAAGGCTTGTAATTGCTTTGTTGACTGCAGATCCCATTCCCACAAGGGCATCCATCGGCATTCCAAAGGCTGCTGCATAAGCCGGAAGCAGTACAAAAGCGTTCAGAAGACCGCCGGCTGCTGCCAGAAATACGGTTCCGACTGCCATACCGATCATGGCATTTTTCTTTGTTTTCTGTGTTTTGTAGATCCATGCGGCCGGCATAACATACGCACAGCCGATCAGGAAGTTTGCTACCTCGCCAACACCTGCGGTGGTACTTCCTTTCATGACAAGGTTCAGCAGAATCTTAATCAGCTCAATCGCAGCTCCGGCAAGAGGTCCCATCGCAAAGGCTCCGATCAGCACCGGAACTTCGCTTAAATCAATCTTGTAGAAACTCGGGGCAAACGGAAGCGGGATGTCAAAAAACATCAATACGACTGCGGCGGCGCCGAGCATTGCCACCTGTACCATGTAACGGGTTTTTCCGATTTGCGACATCTTTGATGTCTGTTTTGCTGTTGTCTGTGCATTCATAACTGCATTTCTCCTTTTTTCTGGAGATCTTGACCGGTTCTGCCGGAAGTAACGAGTCCAAATACGCTCCACGAATTTGAACTCGTTTTCGCGGCAGTCGCCAAGGTCTCGTGCAAGCACGGACTTTGGCTCGTTGCCCGCGAAAAAAAGTGCCCTGAATTCCTTTTCTTGAATTCAGGGCACCAAAAATATTTCCATGCAAATAAATTTTATTTCATCTTCTTTCATCCAGACTTTAACTGTTGGTCCCGGAGTTGCACCGAGTCAGCCGCTGTTTGATATCGCAGCGGGTCGCGGACTATACCGCCAGTAGGGAATCACACCCTGCCCTGAAGATCTCCGTATTTTGTTTTTACAAGAACATTTTATTCATATTCACACAATTTGTCAATACTTTTTTCAGACAATACGTTATCTGGTTAGTTTGCTACGCCCATCTGAATTTTTCCTGTGCTCTTATTTTTCAGCACACGCAGATAGCAGATCCGCATATCTCCCTTCAGGACGAGACGGATCTCAGATGCGCCGTCAGTCTGCGGTCTGTCTGCGAGGGAAATTTCAACATCCTCATAAACCGGCTCGCGGTACCGGTTGCGCTCTTTTACTTCTTCCTCCGCATAGCGTCCAGTTTCGGGGCGCTGCGGAACTCACAGGTTCTTGTGTCACCGGTAAAGCTTCCCATTGAAACACCGTCCACAAAGGCTTCCACACTACCGCCGCGTTCACTCTTCACATGAAGTGCCAGAACAGCAGCATCGGAAAGATCACAGTCACGGTAAACGAGAACGCCTTCTTTCGTCTCATCCTGCACGCGGACTGCCTTGAAATTGAAGTGGCCTTCCGTCAGATACATGTTTTTGTAATCATCATAGTGGTCTGCCGCGGTAAATGCACTCAGATCGCGCACTCCCCTCTTTCCGCCCGGAATAAAGATTTCTGCGGAAACGGCTTTATCCTTGCAGGATGCGCCCGCATAGATTTCATACGTTCCTTCTTCTACCATCAGTCTGCGGCTGATGACATCGTAAAAGCGAAGCTCCTCTACCGGGATTTCCAGTGCCACGTGTCTCGTCTCGCCCGGGGCAATGTTTTTCACACGAACAAAATCAAGCAGCTGGCAGATTGGTTTCTTCACGCAGGATTCCAAAGCGGAACCGTAGATCTGGACGACCTCGTCGCTTGCGGTATCGCCCGTATTTCTCACATCGAGAGAGATCTGCAGCAGACGGTCGTCTTTTAAGGAAACCTTATAGTTCTCATACGCAAATGTGGTATACGTCAGGCCATAGCCGAATGGATACAATACCTTCCCGTCGAAATAGCGGTACGTTCTTTTTCCTTTGATGATGTCGTAATCGTCAATGTCCGGCAGCTGATCGATACTCTCATACCAGGTCATATTCAGACGACCGGCCGGTGCATAGATTCCAAGCACAGCCTCTGCCATTGCGCTTCCCATATCCTGGCTTCCCGTTGCAGACATGATGATCGCCGGCAGTTTTTCCATCGCCTTCTGAAGTGTGTACGGATAATTCGTAAACAGCACCAGAACGGTATTCGGATTGGCCTCTGCGATCCGGTCAAGCAGCATCTCCTGCTCCTCTGGCAGCTCCAGTGTGTTGCGGTCGATCTCCTCTTTCGCATTGATCACGGAGTTACAGCCGAGCGCAAGTAAAACCTGCTTTTTGCCCCGGACTGCAGCAACTGCTTTTTCAATTCCGTTTTCGACAACCTCCATCGTAATCGGAATTCCCTCCGTCTGCTCGAAGGAGAAAAATCCCTCCGCATCTCTATAAACCGGGTAATGGAAACGGTTGGTCAGCACAACGCTGCCATCCTCCTGCGGCTCCACGTGGAAAATCTCCATCACAAACCAGTCGAAGGCTTCCTCCCGGTCTGCCGCAATCTGTCCCATTTTCGGCTTTTCTCCCTGCGACTCTGAGAGTCTTGCGCCGAGGTATTTTCCGGTACGGACACTCTTGAACGTATAGCTTCCCTCACCCCAGTATTCCTTGATAAACACATCCGGCTCATCTGCATCTGAAGTGTTCCGTCTTCTGCTACGGCAAGACCTTTTCCATCACAGCGGAAAACAACGCGATCCAGACCATCCGCGAATGTAATGTTCTCCTGCTTCAGTACTTCCATCCCCTGCAGGAAGGTTGTGCGGTATGGTGCCGTTCCGCCGTACCAGTCCTGATACCATGCATCACCAAGCGGTCCGACAATGGCAATATCTTCTGCTTTCAGAGCTTTGTCAAGCGGCAGCGCCCCGTTCTCATTTTTCAGAAGTACGATCGATTCACGGCTCAGCTCTTTGCAGATTTCACGTGCCTTCGGGGAATCGATATCGTCCTCGGTCACGCGGTCATACGGATTCAGGTTTTCCCGATCATAAACGCCGAGACGAAGCTTCGTCTCCATCATACAGCGAATAGAGCGGTCCATATCCTTTTCTTTCAGAATGCCAAGCTCATATGCCTCGCGTGCCGCCTGCTCTACCATACGCGGATCGTCAGACATGGCATCCACACCGGCTTTCAGCGCCGTTGCGATCGTCTCCGCATGCTGTCCGAAATAGTGATGCAGATTCACGACAAGTCCCATCGCACCGCCGTCGCTGACAACGTGACGGAGACCGTACTGTTTTTTCAGAATATCGGTCACTTCCGGATTCAGGATACCGATCGTTCCGTTGATCTTGTTATATGCCGTCATAATGCCCTCTGCGCCGCCATCCTCAATACATCTGCGGAATGGCTCCAGATACAGCTCATATTTGTTCCGCGGGTCAATGGAAGAATTTTTCCATCCGCGGCCGACCTCCGTATTGTTTCCATAGAAATGCTTTAAGGTCGCTGCACAGCGCAGATACTTCGGATCATCGCCCTGCATTCCCCGGATATAAGCACCGGCCATTTTTCCGGTCAGCACAGGATCCTCTCCGTAACCTTCTTCGTTTCTTCCCCATCTCGGATCGCGCTCAAGATCAACGGTCGGAGCCCATCTGCTGAGTCCATGGCCTCATGGCGGTGCCATACGACGCGCGCCTCTGTTCCCGTCACTTCACCGGCCTGTCTGATCAGCTCCGGTCCCAGGATGCACTCATACCGATCGGCTGCGGGAAGGATGTTGTCACATCCGGTTTTCCAAGACCGTTCTGATCGTTTCTGCCCTCAACGCCGTGTGCCGCCTCACCGCCCACAGAGACTCCCGGAATGCCAAGCGCGGCAGATCCGGGGAAGAGCTGGCGAGGTATCCCAGTTTTTCTTCGACCGTCATTTCTTTTAACAGCCAGTCGATTCTTTCCTGATCCGTCAGTGATGCATCCCAGAACGGTGTGTTTTTGTTTACCTGAAACTCCTTCTTTTCTGTCATTTTCCAAAAACCTCCCTATGATTTTGTCTCATGAAATTGTTTGCAGATTTTCCATATACTGTTATCTTTTTACAATGTTTCACATTTCCCATTACTGTCGCTGTATTTTAAAACATGGCCTGATATTTAATAATATCAGACCATGTTTTTATGCCGCCTTCCGTTTAACGGCAAAACCTTATGTTTTTGCTTTACTTACTCTACATCAACAAGTTTGGTAGCAAGGAACTCTGTCATAGCTTCTTCTGCATCTGCCAGACCATTGTCTGTCAGCTCCTGTACCATGGTCTCCCAGTTTCCATCAAACTCATCTTCGGTACCAGTTACGCATTTAACAAGTCCCGGCCAAGCAATTTCGTCCAGAATTGTCTGTTTCTCAGCAAGTTCCTGTGGCTGCTGATATGCCACAGTGCAGAGTATGGAAGAAGATCGAACTCTTCCGGCTGTGCAAACATGTCGGTCAGCATCTCAAATCCCATCGCTTCGCATCCTTCTTTTTCTGCTGTATTGTAGTTTGCAATAACAGACTCTTTGGTAGTTGGAGTGTATGGGAATCCGTCTTCAGAGTAGGAACCTGTTCCGTAGATCGGGAATCCAGTGTAGTTGTCAATACCGGTGTTCTTTGCATAATCCGGATCAGACTGAGCTTTTGCAACTTCTTCATCGGTACGATATGGCTGTCCGTCATCATCGAGGAAGTAGTTCTCGCCTTCGATACCCCAGTGATACAGGATCTGTCCTTCATCGGAGCACAGATAGTCAAGGAATTTGATGGCACGAACCGGATCTTCACAGCTCTTGGTAATTCCAATACCCCAGCCAACGGTAGTTCCCTGATACAGAAGGGCTTTTTCTACCTGATCTTCTCTTAAGGTTACAGGAAGTCCAACATAAGTCTGATCTACTTTTCCGTCTGCTACCAGAGTAGCTTCGCACTGGCTGTAATGCCACTCAGCATCGGTGATGGCAACAACACGGCCGCTGGCAACTTTTGCAATATAGTCATCATCTGTCTGCGTTGCAAAGTTCGGATCCAGGATACCTTCGTTGTACATACGGCACAGCCATTTGAAGTATTCTTTCTCTTCATCTGTTACATGTTTGTAATGTACGTTGTACTCGTCGTCAATGATCCACTGTCCATTATCCGGGGATGCATCAGCGATCAGTCCTGCCGGGTTTCCAAGGGTAATCATCCAGTGCCAGTCAGAAGCACTCATGGTGATACCGATCATATCCAGACCATCTTCTGTTTTTGGATGTGCTGCAAGATAGCTCTTGATCATTTTTTCATACTCATCCAGTGTCTTCGGATATTTATAATCGTTCTCTTTTAATGCAGCCCACTGAATCTGGCAGCTTCCGCCTGTTGTCAGGGTTTTCTGGTTTACACCTGCGTAGGAAAGCTGATAGATTCCAGGATCATCCTGGCTCCATTTCAGTTTTTCCATCTCTGCTCCGTACATTTTTTTGATGTTTGGACCATATTTTTCAATCAGGTCTGTCATATCAATCAGCGCGCCTGCCTGATACAAATCCGTTGCTGAGCCTTTTGCATAAATCATGTCCGGATACTCATCATTTGCGATCATCAGCGCAATATCTTCTTTTGCATCACCCTGGGATGCTACCGGATAGGAAACATCCAGTGTAACGCCTGTTGCCTCTGTGATTGCTTTTGCTACCGGGTTATCCCAGTTGCCGTTTTTACCATCAGCGTTAAAATACTCAAAGGTAATCGGAGATTTGTCATCTGCTGTCTCGCCTGAAGAACTTGCCTCTGCCGCTGATCCAGTCTCTGTGCTGGATCCTCCTTGCTGCTGCCACTGTCGGAACCGCATCCTGCGAGCATTCCGGCCACCATAGCAGATACTAACATGAGTGATACTACTTTTCTTTTCATAAAAGCCCTCCTTAAAATGGTTTATGTTATCCTGCACTCTTTCTTTCGCCTGGCAGGAATAAACATCATCTTTTTCTAAAAATTTTTTAATACTGTTTTTTATCAGTCTTTAACAGAACCAAGTGTCATACCGCCGATAAAGTATTTCTGAAGGAACGGATATACAATAACGATCGGCACAGTTGCTACAATCGTTACGGCCATACGTACGGACATTGGTGTTACGGCCGTCTGTACATTGGTTCCTGCATGAACGTCCATTTTCATGGTCGCCTGGTTCATAATCTCATACAGTTTGTACTGCAGAGTCGGGAGTTTTTTCGCATACAGGTAAGTATCCATGAAGGAGTTCCACTGTCCTACTGCATAGTACAGACCTACGGTTGCGATAACCGGTTTGCAAAGCGGCATAACGACTTTATACCAGATCTGAAAATCGTTTGCTCCGTCGAGCTTTGCTGCCTCCTGCAGAGCCATCGGCAGTCCGTCGATATAAGAGCGGACCAGAATCATATTATAAACCCACATCAGACCAGGCAGAATGTATACCATGAAGTTATTGCCCAGCTTTAAGGTACGGATAATCAGAAGGTATTCCGGAATCATTCCGCCACCGACATACATGGTAACAACGAACAGAAGCTGAAATGGTTTGCGGAGTACGAAGTCTCTGCGGCTTAATGTGTAAGCAACCATCGAGGTACATACAATACCTACGATTGTTCCGATGATGGTTCTTGCTACAGAAATCACAGCCGGCATTGCAATGCCGCCGTCTTTAAATACATATTTATAGTTGCTTAATGTAAACTTTCTCGGAATGATGAAGTTTACATTCTTAATGGTATCCGTAGAATCGTTGAACGAAATCGCCAGTACGTTCAGGAACGGATAAATGGTGATGATGACGAGGAATACGAAGATTACCGCCAGTACGTAGTCAAATTTTTTTGCTTTCTTGTTCATATTCGCGTCCTCCTACATAAGTTTATCTTCGCCTACCAGACCGGCAATCTTATTGGCGATCAGCAGCAGGGTAACGCTGACTGCAGACTGGAATACACCGATTGCGGTACCAAGACCGTAGTTGCTGTTTCCGATACCTCTCTTATAAGAGAACCAGGAAAGTACCATCGTGTGATCCTCAACCAGCGGGTTACTAAGAAGCATCTGACGCTCCATACCTACGTTCAGGGCGCCACCGATACTCATAATCAGCAGTACGATGATGGTCGGTCGGATACCCGGCAGAGTGATGTGCCAGATCTTCTGCAGACGGCTTGCACCGTCCATATCAGCGGCCTCGTAAAGACCAGGATCAATACCTGCCATGGCGGACAGATAAATAATTGCGTTCCAGCCAACCTCTTTCCAGCAGTTAATCAGGATAATGGTTACCCAGATAAGCGGTGAGTTGGAACTCATCAGGTGCAGGTTCTTGCCGAAGATACTGTCAACAACACCGCCGTCGTTGAAAATATTCTTTGCAATACTTGCAATAATAACCCAGGATACAAAGTGCGGCAGATAAGAAATGGTCTGCGTTACTTTTTTGAACTTCATAAAGAACATCTCGTTCAGAAGAACCGCAAATGCGATTGCTGCGATCGTTCCAACCGCGATGTCAAGGAAGCTTACTCCCAATGTGTTGATTAATGTCTGTGTGAACAGACGGTCTTTGAATGCATCTGTAAAATTTTGAAATCCAACCCAGGTTCTCTCCCAGATCGGAAGTGCAAATGTCGCAGGTTTTACCTCCTGAAATGCCATGGTCCATCCCCACAGCGGAATGTACTTGAAGATAATCAGCCAGATTACAAATGGTACTGACATCACAAGCAGCCAACGCTGTTTCCACAAGATTGCAGGGGTAATTTTCTCTCCTTTTTTCTTTTCATTTTTTCCTTCGCCATACTCCCCATCCTTTCCGTTGTTTTGTGCGTTTTTATTACGCATTTTCTTTGATTATTTGTGATATTTACATCATATCAAATAAAATCCCCGTTTGATATTGTGTATTTTGTCCACTTATATTGACTTTTTTTATCTTTTTCCACATTTTCCCTCTGTCCCATTTTATATACCTTCAGAATCTTTCTATATGGGAATATCCAGGATCCTTTTTGCAAGATACACAGC
>ENA-OQEB01000036-OQEB01000036.1-human-gut-metagenome-genome-assembly--contig:-NODE-36-length-49233-cov-4.900745_pt1 | contig 49233 bp, 62 predicted proteins | sample MGYA00242787_ERZ504619 | MGnify/ENA primary metagenome ERZ504619 (study PRJEB26092, sample SAMD00036317) | human gut metagenome | host: Homo sapiens | study: EMG produced TPA metagenomics assembly of... | reverse complement strand
CAAAGTGATGAATCTGACGCTCCATGCCGAGCGCATCACAGTACGTATCGAGATGCGCCGCAATCCGCTCATTCGCCTCGCGATCAGCCGAAGGTGTTTCAATGGAGACAAGATTTTTCAGCAGCTCCATCATACTGTGTTCGTTTTTCTCGAGATAGGCAAATGCCTGTTCCGTTCTTTTATCCATAAACATTCTCCATTTCTTATGTTTTATAAAGTGATTTTCATAATCCGTGCCGGCCGTCCCCTGCCGCCGCTGATTTTGCCGATCGTGGTCACACAGTTTTCCTGTTCCAGCCGCAGAATCAGCCGTTGGCGCTCCGCTCCGTGATCCCCATATCTGCAGCGAGCTGTGCGGAAGTGATTACCTGATCATGTGACCGCAGAATCTCTTTCAGTTTTTCATACGTACTGCTGCTGATGTGAAGCCGGTGCAGAAGATACGCCGTGTGATCGGTCGGGTCATTGATCTTAATTTCGGTAAACTGATGCTCATCCTCCGCAATATAGTTCGCGCCGGAGCGGTCCGCGATCGAGTGGTTGAGCGCCATTGCCGCGCGGGATTTCGCCTCCATGGGAGTATCACCGTAGCCGATGCCGATCCACAGCCGGTTGTGCGGCGTCTGCTGTCCGTGAAACAGAATCTTCTGATATTCCCCGTTCTGAATAAATTCCCGCATCAGAACCGGACGGGATGACATGATATAAAAAATAGAAGCGCCCTCGGAGAACGCAGCAGCCCCCATGCGGTGGGCGGCAGAGTAGATCAGCTCGCGCATCTCATTCTGATAATGAACCTTCTCCCATTCCCGGAGCGAAAGATCCGTCTCCTGATCAAAGGAATAATCAAAATAGATCTGCACGGAAGCACTCTGCCCGCGGTTCTTCTGCGCCGTATTTTCCAGAAACTGAAGATGATAAACCTGTTCCAGAATTACATCCTCGGAAACCGAGATGCGGATGCAGGGAATGCCTTCTGCCGACAGTGCCTCATACGTTTTTTCCATGTTGGTAAAGCAGATTTTTGCCCCGTTGTGAAAATAGTTGTAACGGTGAAAATCCGTGAGGGCATCCTGAAAATCGCCTGATCGGGAGAAGAGCCGTGTGCCACAAGGACGCGGCCATTGGAAATGCCGATCTCTTCCAGCGTTTCCTGCACAAGCTGTTCCTCATACATATCGATACTGATGACATCCGGCACGCAGGAATAACGGACAGCAGATTCCGCCAGCGCTTTTAAGATGGAAGCCTGATTGTGCGGAAGAAAGGTCCAGGGAACGTTTGGCTCCAGCCGCTTTAAAGCATAGTGATAGTTGGTCGGCCCAGTAAAAATAATGCCGGATACTTTCCCTTTCTGAAACTGGGCAGCCGCTTCCAGACCGTACCGGTAATCGTTGGAACGCCGGTAGACCACTTCAAGGTCCGGCATGCGCTTCTCCAGCGTTTTCTGAATCCTGTCGCAGATATGGTCAGAACCTGTTACGCCGATTTTCATATATAAAATTCCTTTCCGAGAATTAAAGACATAAAAATGAATTATGGCATAATTTTACACCTATTAAGGACGAAAGGCAAATGGTAAGATGTAGAAGAATTGTTTTTGAAAATTTTTTTCAAGAATGGAGAGTGGAAAAGAAATGAAAAATCAACGTATGTTAGATGAACTGACCGAATTGATGCGGATTGATGTGTCGAGCGGTCAGGAGACGGAGATTGCAGAGCATCTGGTGAAAAAACTGGAGCAGATGGGATTTGCGATTACGCGGGATGAGGCCGGGGCTACGTTTGGCGGCGTGTGCGGCAATATTCTGGCGGTTCGGGAAGGAGAGCGGGACGGTGTTGTCTGTTTCTGTTCCCATATGGACCGTGTGCCGGGCGGCATTGGAATCAAACCGGTGGAGGAGGATGGAATCCTTCGTTCTTCGGGCGACACGATTCTGGCGGCGGATGATCTGTCCGGTGTGGCAGCCATTTTAGAGGGCGTGCGTCAGGCGATTGAATCCGGAAGGCGCTTCCGAAACTGGAGATCCTCTTTACGGTCGGCGAGGAGGCCGGTCTGTACGGTGCGAAAGCATTCGATGTAAGCTGCTGACATCAAAAACGATGTATGTGCTCGACTCCCCGGGACGCATCGGCCGAATTGTAAATGGTGCGCCGGGCCGTGCCCTTCTGGAAGCACAGGTTTTCGGCAAGGCAGCCCATGCGGGAAATGAGCCGGAGAAAGGCATTGATGCGGCAAAAATTATGGCGGAAATGCTCGCAACGATGGAGACGGGAAGACTGGATGAAAATACAACGTCGAACTTTTCTCACCTCTGGTCCAAAACATGCGAGGCAATGAACGTTGTCTGCGACCACGCAATCCTGCGCGGAGAGATGCGGAGCCGGTCGGGAGAAAAACTCGACCGCTATGAAGCGTATTTCCAGTCGCACTGCCGTGAAATCGCAGAAAAGCGCGGTGCGCGTGTGGAATTAAAAAGAGAAAACACCTTCCTGCCGTTCTTCATCCCCGGAGGATTCCGAGATGATTCAGATCGTCACGGAATCCCTGAAGAGATGGGAATCGAACCGCAGATCAACGGCGGAGGCGGCGGTATGGACGGCAATATTTTCAATCAGAAGGGAATCACCTGTGTCGGTATCGCAACAGGATATTTCAAGAATCATTCGACCGAAGAATATCTGCATCTCGATGACTTCTATCATGCCGGAGAGCTTGTGGCGCGGATAATTGGAAAGATTGCATAAATATGCAAAATATAAAATAAAAACTGGATAAAACTTGCAAAATAAAAGAAAATTATGTATAATTTCAAATTAAAAGAGCAAGGGAGAAAAAGAAATGGCTGAGATTTTAACAAACAACGCAATGTTCTCCAGCTTCATGATTGTTCTGATCGTGTTTGCACTCGGCGACATTGTCGGTAAAATTACAAAAGGAAAGCTGTCCGGAATGATGGTCGTCATGCTCCTGTTCCTGGTAGGCTTTCTGACGAAACTGATCCCGGCGGACATCATCGATCAGGGAGGCCTTACGGCGTTATCGAAACTGGCAATCGCGATAGTACTGTTCAACATGGGTACGACCCTGAACGTGAAACAGCTGATCGAAGAGTGGAGAACCGTATTAATGGCGGCACTCTGTATGCTGGCGTCCTGCCTTGTGATGCTTCTGGCATCCCCGATCATCGGATTTGACACTGTGCTCGTCGGCATGCCGGTTATCAACGGTGCGGCAATGGCGACTTCGCTGATGGCAAGCGCCGCAGCAGAAAAAGGCTGGCAACGGCAGCAGCACTCTGTGCAGTCATCTATTCCGTACAGAAATTCGTCGGTGCGCCGATCGCATCTGCGATGGGTATCCGCTATGGAAAGAAACTGCTGAAAGCGTACCGCGAGAATCCGACACAGTTCCAAAAGCAGGAGACCGGAAAGGGTGCTTCCGCAAAAGTTTTCTTTGCAGACAAACATAAAGAATGGTATTCTGCCAACGTCATGATGGCACTCGTGGCAGCCGGTTCCTGGGTTGCCCATATTCTTGGCGATCTGACCCCGATCAACTACAGCATCTGGGCTCTGCTTCTCGGCGTTGTCTGTGTTGCTTCAGGACTCGTTCCGACGAAACCGCTGCAGAAATCGAACTCCTACGGCCTCATGATGATTGCTGTCTTCGGTTCCATCATCCCGTCCCTGGCGAAAGTTTCCTTAAGCGATCTCGGCACCATGGCATTCCAGACAATCGTTCTGTTCGCCGCAGCGCTGATCGGTGTTGCACTGGTTGGCTGGGTTCTTCCGACCTGGAAACTCGTGGGCGACAAAGACCTGGCAGTCGGCATCGGTGTCGAGCAGTTCCTCGGATTCCCGAGCAACGTAGTCATCTGCCGCGAGGTCGGCGATGCAGTCGGAGAGACACCGGAGGAGAAAGCGTTTATCGAAGATACCTTAAACGTGCCGTATGTCGTGGGAGGAATTACGGTTATTACGGTTCTGTCCACGATGCTGGCTGGATTTGTTATCAATATGCTGTAAAATTTTAAAATCATAGGAAAAGGAAAAAATATCCCCCCACCCGGCTTGTGAGAGCCTGAAATATCAAATATAATGAACGAACAGTACATGGATCAGGCGCGCAGATCATGGGAGTACAAAGCAAAAAAGCGGTCAGTCCGGGTAAAAACGGTCTGAAAATGGGAGGAAAAGGATGAAAAAGAAAATATTATCTTTGATGCTGATGGTGTCTCTTGCAGCATCCCTTGCGGCATGCGGTCAGGACAGCGGGAAAAACAGCAACAGTACAGATTTGTCGAAAACAGAGACGGAAGCTTCTTCCGGCCAGACAGGGGAGGAAGAGACGACCCTGGTTTACGGTTCTGCTGATTATACCAGGATTAATCCGGCGATGGATGAGCACGGTGAAATTAATCTGCTATTGTTCAACGGACTGACCGCACACGATGCGGATGACAACATTGTTCCTGGCCTGGCAGAAAAATGGGAGTATGATGCAGAAACCTGCACCTATACCTTTCATATCCGGGACGGCATCCAGTGGCATGATGGAGAAAAGTTTACGGCGGATGATGTGAAATTCACCATCGAAGCAATCATGGATCCGGAAAACGGATCAGAGAATGCAACGAACTATGAGGATGTGGAAGAGATTACCGTGATCGATGATCAGACGGTAGCTTTCCGGCTTTCCGAGCCAAACGTGGCTTTCCTGGAGTATATGACAATGGCAATCCTGCCGAAGCACCTGCTGGAAGGTGAAAATATGCAGGAGTCGGATTTCTTCCGAGCACCGGTCGGAACAGGTCCGTACAAGCTGGAAAGCTGGGATGAAGGCCAGTCGATCGTTCTGACAAAAAATGAAGATTATTACCTCGGTGCACCAAAGATTGACAAGGTCATTTTCAAAATTGTACCGGATGATAATGCACAGGCAATGCAGCTGGAATCCGGCGAATTGGATCTGGCACTGCTTGACCCGAAAAATGCGCAGAATTTCAAGGAAAAAGACGGTTTTACCTGCTACGATATGACAACGGCAGATTACCGCGGAATCTTGTTTAACTTCGCAAACGATTACTGGACGAAAAACAGAGACATCATTCCGGCGGTATGCTATTCTATTGACCGTCAGGCGATCATTGATTCCGTGCTTCTGGGCGAGGGAATGGCGGCATACAGTCCGCTGCAGCGAAACATCTATAATAACGAAAATGTAGAACACTATGATTACAATCCGGAAAAAGCCCAGGAGATTCTGGAAGCAGCCGGATGCACAAAAAACAGCGACGGTATCTATGAACGTGACGGAGAAGAAATCGGCTTTGTGATCAGCGTAATGTCCGGCGAGCAGGACCGTATTGATATTGCCCAGGCAGCAGCACAGCAGCTCCGGGAAGCCGGAATCAACTGTACCGTGGAAATTCCGGCACAGATGGACTGGGGCGGACAGATGGCATGCCTGATCGGATGGGGAAGCCCGTTTGACGCAGACGACCATACCTATAAGGTTTTTGGCACCGACAAAGGAGCGAATTATTCGAGCTATTCCAACGAAAAAGTAGATGAATATCTGTCACTTGCCCGTCAGAGCGACGACCCGGAGGTGCGGAAGGAATACTACGGAAAATTCCAGGAAGAGCTGGCAGAAGATCCGGCCTATGCATTCATCTGCTATATCGATGCAAATTATGTAGCGGACTCCGGCATTCAGGGAATTTCTGAGGATACCGTACTTGGCCATCACGGCGTTGGTATTTTCTGGAATATTCAGGACTGGACAATGACAGAATAAATAAAGAAAAAGCAGACGAAGGGGGTATGTTTACCCCCTTTTTGTCCGTACAGGAGAAAAACAGAATGGAAGAACGATTAAAGGTGGAGCATCTTTCGGTCAGCTTTTTTACCGATGAAGGGGAAGTGCAGGCAGTTCGGGATGTCAGCTTTTCCTTGCAGGCGGGAGAGGTGCTTGCTGTGGTTGGCGAGTCAGGCTGCGGAAAAAGTGTACTTTGTAAAAGCATTATGAAGCTGCTGCCGGAGAATGCGAAGATCAAAAACGGAAAGATCCTGGTCAATGGCGAAGATCTTGCAGGCTGCGGGGAGCGCAGAATGCGGGAGCTGCGGGGAAAGCTGTTTTCGATGGTGTTTCAGAACCCGATGACGTCCCTGAACCCGACGATGACCGTCGGAGCGCAGATTGCAGAGGCAGTACGGGTGCATCAAAAAGGCATGGGAAAAGAAGCAGTGGAACAGAGAGTGACAGAACTGATGCAGCTGGTGGGAATCGAGCAGGCAGAAGAGCGGAAAAAGGCATATCCGTATCACTTTTCCGGCGGAATGCGGCAGCGGATCGTACTGGCGATTGCGCTGGCGGGCAATCCGGAAATTCTGTTTGCTGATGAGCCGACGACAGCGCTGGATGTGACGATTCAGGCACAGATTCTGGACCTGCTTCGGGAAATTCAGAAAAAACTGGGAACGGCGACGGTCTTTGTCACACATGACCTTGGCGTTGTAGCGCGGATCGCAGACCGGGTAGCGGTCATGTATGCGGGAAAAATAGTAGAGATTGGAACCGTGGATGAGATTTTCTATGATCCCCGTCATCCGTATACGTGGGGACTGCTGCGTTCCATACCGGCGTTTTCGAGGGGAAAAGAAAGCTGCCGTCTATCCCGGGAATGCCGCCGTCTCTTCTCCATCCGCCGAAGGGCGATGCCTTTGCCAGCCGCAATGCTTATGCGCTGGAAATTGATTTTGAGGAGGAGCCGCCGATGTTCCGGGTTACAGACAGCCATTATGCGGCAACATGGCTGCTGGATGAGAGAGCACCGAAGGTTGTGACGCCGATAGGAGGAAACACAGATGGAACATGAGATTTTGCTGGATGTGCGTCATCTGACCCATATTTTTCCACTGTCCCGGAAAACAGCAGTCAAGGCAGTCGATGATGTATCGTTTCAGATTCGAAGAGGAGAAATTTTTGGACTGGTAGGAGAATCCGGTTCCGGAAAATCTACCGCTGCACGCTGTGTGATGAATATTTATCAGCCATATGCCGGCCAGATTTATTATAAAGGGATTGATACCTGCGACAGAGCCAGTTCCGGAAAAATAAAAAAATGCTGCAGACGACACGCCAGATGATTTTTCAGGATTCCGGTTCCAGTCTGAATCAGAGGATGGAGGTCCGTGACATTATTGAGGAGCCGATGCGCGTGCAGAAAATCCGGCCGCTGCGGGGAAGCTATGAGGAGGAAGCCAGATTCCAGATGAAATACGTGGGGCTGGATCCGGAATATCTGAAAAAATATCCGGGAGAATTGTCCGGCGGACAGCGGCAGCGCGTTGCGATTGCACGGGCACTGACGATGGAGCCGGAGCTTCTGGTGGCGGATGAACCGATTGCATCGCTGGACGCGTCGATCCAGGCGCAGATTGTGAATCTGTTCCGCCATCTGCAGAAGGAGCACGGTTTTTCGTTCCTGTTTATTGCGCATGATCTGGATATGGTCGAATTTCTGTGTGACAGAGTAGGTGTGATGTACCATGGAAAACTGGTGGAGACCGGCCCGGCGCGAGCCGTGTTTGAAAATCCGCTGCATCCATATACGAAAGCACTGATCGCGGCCATTCCGATTCCGGATCCGCGAAGGGAAAGAGCGCGAGCTGTACCGGATTTTCCAATACAGAATTTCCCAGGACGGGAACACTGCGGGAAGTGGAAAAAGATCATTTTGTGCTGATGGAGGGAGGCGATGCAGGATGAAAAGCCGGAACAGAGTGCTTTACTATGGAAAAAAAGCAGCGGCATTTCTGGCAAGTGTTCTGCTGCTGTCTGTGCTCGTATTTTATATTTCAAGGCTTGCGCCGGGAGATCCGCTGGTATCATATTACGGAGACCGCGTGGAAAAAATGACGCTCGAAGAAAGAGCGTGGGCCGAAGAAAAATTGGGATTGAAGGATCCCATTTCCGTACAGTATATCCGCTGGGCAGGCAATGCGCTGCATGGGGATTTCGGAATTTCGTACAAATATAAAATGGATGTAACGCGCGTGATCGAGGGAAGAATTGGAAATACGCTGGTGCTTGGCGGCATTGGATTTCTGCTGATTTTCACCCTCGCGCTGCTTCTTGGAATTCTCTGTGCATGGAAGGAAGATACATGGCTGGACCGCATCATCTGTAAGGTGGGAACCATCACGGGATGTATTCCGGAATTCTGGCTGTCGCTGCTTCTGATTCTTGTTTTTTCCATGCAGCTCAAATGGCTGCCGAGTTCCGGTGCCTACTCTGTTGGAAAACAGGCAGATTTTTCTGACCGTGTCTGTCATCTGGTCCTGCCGATGACGGTCGTAGTGCTGAGTCATTTGTGGTATTACGCATACATGATCCGCAATAAAATTCTGGATGAAGTGCGGGAAGAGTATGTGCTTCTGGCAAGAGCCAAGGGGCTGAAACGAAAGACGGTTCTGTTCCGGCATTGCCTGCGGAATACGATTCCGTCGTATCTTGCATCATGGCCATTTCTGTTCCGCATGTGCTGGGGGGAACCTATATTGTAGAAACGGTTTTCTCGTATCCCGGTATCGGAACGCTGGCGTATGAGAGCGCACGGTACAAAGATTACAATCTTCTGATGTTGCTTTGCCTGATGTCCGGAATCGTTGTGATTCTGTGCAATATGGCGGCACAGATCATCAACGAGAGAATTGATCCGCGGATGCGGGAGAAAGAAGCGGCAGAAACATCGGAGGTAATGATGCTGTGACAGAAAAAACACAATTATTTCAATTTGCAGGAGATAGGCCTGCAGAAAAAACAGAAGCAGAAAAAAGAAAAATGGTATCAGGACCGGCCGGTGGCAGCAGAGCTTTTTCTGGGTCTTCTTGTGCTGGGCTGTCTTTTCTGTGGGCAGATCATGACGAAGGATCCTCGTATATGGATCTGAAAAACTGTTCCGTCATGCCGTGCCGGGAATTTCTGTTTGGAACCGATACGATGGGAAGAGATATTTTCTCGATGATCTGGTACGGCGGCAGAATATCGCTGGCGATCGGTCTGCTTTCTACGCTGCTTTCCACTGTGATTGCCGTTCTCTTCGGCGCAGTCAGCGGATGTGCACCGGCGTGGCTGGACGCGCTTCTGATGCGGCTGACCGAGATCTTTTTGTCGGTGCCGAATCTTCTTCTTGTCATTTTTCTTCTGGCCGCTGCGGGAAAATCCAATGTGATTACGATTTCTGCCGTGATCGGAATGACAAGCTGGACAAGCATTGCAAAGGTTGTGCGGACCGAAGTACGGCAGATCCGGAACAGTGAATACGTGATTGCGTCGCGCTGTATGGGAGGCAGTTTTTCTATATTTTATGGCACCATCTGGCACCGAACTTTTTTTCGTCTATTATGTTTATGGTGGTTATGAACATCCGAAGTGCGATTGTAGCAGAATCCACACTGAGTTTTATGGGAATCGGTCTTCCGCTGGAGGTGATTTCCTGGGGCAGCATGCTGTCACTTTCGGAAAAAGCGCTGATGACAAAGGCATGGTGGATCATTCTGATCCCGGGTGTTTTTCTGATTGTGACGCTGCTTAGTTTTACAAGCATTGGAAATTATCTGCGGAAGCAGGCAAACAGAAAACAGCGAAATCTGTGAGCTGTTCAGAGCGGCTGCGGTCTGTGGGGAATCCCTGCAGACTGCAGCTTTTTTGTCTTGCAATCAAATACAGGGATTGCTATAGTGAAAAGCAGAAAGAGTATTTTTAATACCTAAAAAACAGCGGGAGGAGAAGGAAATGCTGAAGAGTCAGGAAATGCGGAAACTTGCACCGGAGATGGATCCGCTCCGGATTGGAACAGGATGGAAAAAAGAGGATCTTGAAAAACCGCAGATTATGGTGGAGAGTACGTACGGGGACAGCCACCCGGGAAGCGGCCACTTAAATCTGCTGGTCGAGGAAGTGCGGAAAGGCGTTGCGGAAGCGGGGGGCTTCGGGGCGCGGTATTTCTGCACCGACATCTGTGACGGCGAGAGCCAGGGAACGGACGGCATCAACTACAGTCTTGCGAGCCGCGAGATGATCGCCAATATGATCGAGATCCACGCGAATGCGACACCGTTTGACGGCGGCGTCTATCTGTCGAGCTGCGACAAGGGTATGCCGGGCAATCTGATCGGCCTTGCGCGTGTCGATATTCCGGCGGTTGTTGTGCCGGGCGGAACGATGAATGCGGGACCGGAGATGCTGACACTGGAGCAGCTTGGCATGTACAGCGCAAAATTTGAGCGCGGTGAGATCGACGAGGAGAAGCTCGACTGGGCGAAATGCAATGCCTGCCCGAGCTGCGGTGCCTGTTCGTTTATCGGAACGGCATCCACGATGCAGATCATGGCGGAGGCACTCGGCCTTGCCCTGCCTGGAAGCGCTCTGATGCCGGCGACAAGCCGGATCTTCTGGCATATGCACGGGAGGCAGGCCGCCAGGCGGTAAAACTGGCACAGATGGAGCATATGCGGCCAAGCGATCTTGTGACGAAAGAGAGTTTTGAGAATGCGATTCTTGTCCACGCGGCAATTTCGGGAAGCACAAACTGCCTGCTGCACATCCCGGCCATTGCGCATGAGTTCGGCATCGAGATCACCGGCGACACATTCGATCGTCTGCACCGCAACGCAAGATATCTGCTCGATGTCCGCCCGGCGGGAAGATGGCCGGCAGAGTGCTTCTATTATGCGGGCGGCGTTCCGGCGATTATGGAAGAAATCAAAGATCATCTGCATCTCAATGTGATGACGGTGACTGGAAAGACGCTCGGAGAAAATCTGGCGGAGCTTCGTGAAAATGGATTTTATGAGAAGTGCAGCGGATGGCTCGCAAAATTCAATGAGCGGTATGGAACTTCGATTACAAAAGAAGATATTATCCGCCCGTATGACAAGGCGATCGGAACGGACGGCAGTATCGCTGTTCTGCGCGGAAACCTTGCGCCGGAGGGAGCCGTCATCAAACACACGGCCTGCCCGAAAGAAATGTTCCACGCCGTCCTCCGTGCCCGACCGTTCGACAGCGAGGAGGAGTGCCTCGATGCCGTGCTGAAACATAAAGTACAGAAAGGCGACGCCGTCTTCATCCGCTACGAAGGCCCGAAAGGCAGCGGTATGCCGGAGATGTTCTATACTTCCGAGGCAATCAGCAGCGACAAAGAGCTTGGAAAGAGCATCGCGCTTATCACCGACGGCCGTTTCTCTGGCGCCTCCACCGGCCCGGTCATCGGCCACTGCAGTCCCGAAGCTGTAGACGGCGGCCCGATCGCACTCGTCGAGGAAGGGGATTTGATTGAGATTGATGTGAAGGAACGAAAACTTAACATCATCGGAATCGCCGGTGAGCGCAAGTCCATGGAAGAAATCGATGCGATCTTAAAAGAACGCCGCCAAAACTGGAAACCGCGCGAGCCGAAATACAAAAAAGGCGTACTCCGTCTTTTCAGCCTCCACGCAGCAAGCCCGATGAAAGGGGCGTATCTGGAGTACTAAAAATACTTGCGTTTTTCTGGGATGGTCTTTAGAAGTTAAGGCAGAGCAAAAAATGGAGGAAGGAGCAACAGAAAAACAAGTGAAAGAAAATATCTAAAAAACAAACGGTTCCTGTATAATGTTGCATCTCTTCAGAAAATGGTCGGAAGTCCAGATTCTGTCCAGAAGAATGTGGTGCTGGAGAACAATTCGCTGTCGGCGGAGCAGATTACCGGTGTGGAAAACCGAAAGAGCAAGGCAGGCGAAGCCGTTCTTCCGGTACTGCGCAGTGTTTCGCTGTTTCTTCTCGGGCTGCTTGGCGTGCTTCTGATTCTGCTGACGCTGCTTGTGATTGCGGCGGAGGCGGCGCGGATCATCTGCCTTGGACCGGCGGCAAAGAAACAGCAGCAACCGATGCAGAACTCGCCCGCAGATTTCCGGCGGTCGAGCCAGGCGAATATACGCGTGTCTGCCATCTGATCGAGAAACATATCTACGGTGAGATTCTGCTGTCTCCTTATGAGGAACGTACGCTGAACCATTTTCTGGAAAAGCTGATGGAGCCGGTACCGGGCTGCAGCTGGAAAATGCGGCTGAAGCTGCGCTATGCGTGTCTGCGCCGTGTGAATACGAAGAAAAAGAAGAGAAAGCACAGCGCTTTCCAGCAAAAATAAGGGTTAGGAAAACAAATGAAAAGAGGGATTTTACCATGAAATTTGTAACATTTAATATTCGCTGTGATTTTGGCCAGGATGGAGCCAATAATTTTATCTACCGCAGACCGCTGATTCTGGAAAAAATCAGACAGGAAAAGCCGGATATCATCGGTTTTCAGGAGGTACTGCCGCATGTGGCTGCCTGGCTGAAGGAAAATCTGACGGAATATTACATTGCCGGATGTGGAAGAGAAAAGGATCTGACCGGTGAGGCAATGATCATTGCCTATCGGAAAGAACGTTTTCAGAGTGTGAGCCTGGAAACCTTCTGGCTGTCACCGACACCGTACGTGCCGGGATCCCGCTATCCGGTACAGAGTATGTGCCCGCGTACTGCGACGGATGTGGTATTTGAGGATATGGAGACCGGAAAAGTGTTCCGTGTCATCAACACCCATCTGGATCACGAGTGCGCCGGGGCGAGAAAGCTTGGCCTGGAGCAGATTCTCGCACATCTGAGAGCAGAGAAAGCATTTGCCGATGTGCCGGTGATTCTCAGCGGCGACTTCAATGCCGAGCCGGACAGCGAAGAGATGAAACCGCTGAGGGAAACTGCCGGTCTTGTGAATGCGACGGAAGGAATCGGCATTACCTTCCACAACTATCATCGCGATGATCCGAATGATCCGCAGTGCTCGATTGACTACATCATTCTCAAAGGGGACTGGGAACTGAAAAAGGTGGAAAAATGGACGGAGCAGAAGGACGGTGTGTGCCTTTCTGATCATTATCCGATCTGTGCGGAACTTATTTAAAATATGGATGCAAGAGCGGCCGCCGGGAGAAAAAATCTTCTGGCGGCGTTTTTTTACGATAGTTATAGGAAAAACTTATAACAAGTCAAAGAAAAAAGGGAATATACAAACGCCGCATTTTCTGTTATGATAGGTTATGTTATAAAACCTATCAGATTAGTATAGAAAGAAAAATTACGAAATAACAGGAGATTATTCATATGGCAAGAGGAATTGACACAAAATGTATCCATTTAGAAGAGGACGAGGGACAGTGTAGCCACTACGGCGCACTCAGCTACCCGATTTATCAGACCGCAACGTATGCGCATCCGGGCGTAGGACAGAGCACCGGATTTGATTACAGCAGACTGCAGAACCCGACCAGAGAGCATCTGGAGAAGATGGTGGCTGCACTGGAAAACGGAATTGATGCGTTTGCATTAAGCTCCGGCATGGCAGCGATCTCTCTTCTGATGGAAATGTTCCGTCAGGGCGACCACATCATTGCGGACTCCGATCTGTACGGCGGCAGCATTCGTCTGTTCCACAACGTCAACGAGAAAAACGGCGTCGAGTTTTCCAGCATCGACTGCTGCCGTGATGACGTGGAGAGCTATGTGAAAGAAAATACAAAAGCAATCTACATTGAAACTCCGACGAACCCGATGATGAACGTAACCGACATCCGAAAGATGGCGGATATTGCAAAACGCCACAACCTGATTCTGATTGTGGACAACACCTTTATGTCCCCGTATTTTCAGAATCCGCTCGATCTCGGTGCGGACGTTGTGATTCACAGCGGCACGAAATACCTGAGTGGCCACAACGATACACTGGCAGGCTTTATCGTGACGAACCGCGAAGATATTCAGGAAAAACTGCGTTTCCTGATCAAGACAACAGGTGCAGGCCTTGCTCCGTTTGACTGCTGGCTGGTACTGCGCGGCATGAAAACTTTAGGCATCCGCATGGAAAGATCTCAGGAGAATGCAGAACAGATTGCTGAATGGCTGCAGAAACAGAAGGCGGTTACGAAAGTAATCTATCCGGGACTGCCGGATCATCCGGGCCATGAGATTATGAAAAAACAGGCAAGAGGCTTCGGTGCCATGCTGACAATCCAGCTCGAGAGCAAAGAGTTTGCCCTTGCCATTCTGGAGAAGGTAAGAATGATCCGTTTCGCAGAGAGCCTCGGCGGCGTGGAGACACTCGTTACGTATCCGACGACGCAGACACATGCCGATGTGCCGAAGGAAATCCGTGAGCGGAACGGAATCACGGAGAGCACCCTTCGCTTCTCCGTTGGAATTGAAAATATCGAGGACCTGATCGGCGAGCTTGAGAAGGTTTTTACAGAAATTGAGGAAGAGAAAAATGACGGAAAGAAATCTTGATTTTGACAGAATCATCAACCGAAAAAATACAGACTGTTTAAAATATGACTTCGCAGTAAAACGTGGTATGCCAGCCGACGTGCTGCCGCTGTGGGTGGCGGACATGGACTTTGAGACATCCTCCTACATCGAGGATGCGCTGGTGGAGCGTGCAAAAATGGGCATTTACGGCTACAGCGATGCGCAGACTCCGTATTTTGAGGCCGTTGCGGGATGGATGAAACGCCATCACAACTGGGAGCCGAAAGAAGAATGGCTGATCAAAACGCCGGGCGTTGTATTTGCACTTGCGATGGCAGTCAAAGCTTACACCGCGCCTGGGGATGCCGTGCTGATCCAGTCACCGGTTTACTATCCATTTTCGGAAGTCATTGCGGATAACGGCAGAAGAGTTGTCAGCAGCACGCTGGTGCTCGGCGATGATAACCGCTATCACATGGATGTGGCGGATTTCGAGGAGAAGCTGAAAGCTGAAAACGTGAAGCTCTTTTTCCTCTGCAATCCGCACAACCCGGTCGGAAGAGTCTGGACGAAAGAGGAACTGACGGCGATCGGCGATCTCTGCGTGCAGTACGGCGTGACCGTTGTAAGTGATGAGATCCATGGAGATTTCATTTTTAAAGGCGAGCATCAGGTGTTTGCTGCGATCAAAAAAGAGTACGAGGACATCACGATCACCTGCACCGCGCCGAGTAAGACATTCAATCTGGCAAGTATGATGATGTCAAACATCTTTATCGCCAACCCGGAACTCCGTGCGAAATTCCGGAAACAGCTCGATGCAGCCGGAACGAGCCAGCTTGGTGTGATGGGTCTGGTGGCATGTGAGACGGCATATAATAAGGGCGAGGAGTGGTATGAGGCAATGCTTTCCTATGTGAAGGCAAATGCAGAATTTACAAGGCAGTATGTGGAGGAGCAGCTTCCGGGCGTGAAGATGATCGACCTGGAGGGAACATACCTTGTATGGCTCGATTTTCGCAAGACGGGGCTTTCTGTCGACGAACTGGAAGACCTGATGATCAACAAGGCGAAGCTGTGGCTCGACAGCGGCAAGATCTTCGGAGACTGCGGTCGCGGCTTCCAGCGGATCAACATCGCCTGCCGCGCGCAATACTGACCGAGGCACTGGAGCGGATTCGGGATGCGATGAAAAGCAGATAAAGCCACATCGATGAGATGCGTAGCATTTTGGAAGTTGGCTCTGAACAGTGACGAAAACATGTTGAAAAGGCGCAGCTTACGGAACATCTTTTTGGGAGATATGATTTTTTTTGTGTCTCCGGTAGAGAAAGAAGAAAGCTGCGCCTCCGCATATCAAAACGAGTACTTTCACCGGAATCTGATATACCGGATACACAGAGGTATAAATGCAATGATATTCTGGCGAAGAAACTTCGCTTTCCTCAGCAGGGCTCGGGCTCCAGGAAAAAGATGCCAGAATTCGAAAATATTTTTTATCAGAAGAAAACTGGCTATAAGGAAGATAAAAATCTGGATTTCCAGGCGTTGTGATTTTCCGTTCCAGCGTCCAGGGTTCTTCCGTGCTGTTCCGAGTCCACAATTCTGCTTTTTCTAATTCAAAAAGATACATCAGTGGATCTGTCTCCAGACGGATAAAGTCTTCTTTCGCAGTTCTTACCTGGGTTATATTTTGAAAATCGAAAACTGTCTGATATAACAAAGAACGATCTGATTTTTCCTGATAGGTGAGTACATTTGCGGCATACAGATCTTGGAAACTTTTTGTCTTTTCAGATCGTTTAAAAAAATAGAAATCGATAGGTTTGGAAGAAGTTTTTCGATACTCGTTTTCTAAACTGGATTCTATTGGCGAAGCATTTTCCGGTACGTTTTCTTTTAAAAAAGAGCACAATACCGTATCGTCATTTTCGAATGCAGTGTCTGCTTTGACTGGAACAGAAAAACAGAATAACAGGGTGAAAAATAAAAATTTGATTTTTTTCATAATGAGTTACCTCTTATTTATGGCTTTATTCAGTTGATGCCGGATTTAAAAGTTTTTTTGAATGGTTGTTCTGTACTTTTTGTTCCTGCAATTCCTAAAACATTCATAATCTGCCCGTTTTTCTACGAGTAATGGCGACTTGCTCATGATTTTACTTAAATTACTTGAAAATACCTTAAACACAATTTGCCTATCAGAGAAATTTGTGCTTCTGGATAGGCAAATTGTTACTTTGAAAGAGTAATTAGAAATTAAATGTACTTGTATGTGGTGAATGAAAGTTTAATAACTTAGGTTCATTGTTTTATATGCAGTATAGGCTGTTCCTGATGGAGAGTAGCTAATTCCACCACCGTTGTAGGAAAAAGAGATACTGTAGCCGGTTTTCTGGGGATTATATAAGTATCCCATTACAATTCTTTTATCACTGCTATTACCTGCAGTAGCGTGACAGTATGTAACACCTTTAAGCTTCATGGCATAGTCGGGTGTTCCTAGTTGACTCCCTGAAAATTCAGCACCAGATAATTGCTGATTATTTGCAGTAAGAGTTCCACCGACTTTCCAATCGTTCATAGTATTATCTTTGTACCATAATTTTCCACCATATTCATACGGTCTCATAGCAGCGCCTAATTGAAAAGAAAAACTGTCTTTTCCGCGAGGTTGTTTATTAGAAGTAAACTCGTATGTTGGATAGATATAAATGGTTGATGCATTTTTAAAAGCTGATGCAGTAAAGGAAATACCGGTTAAAGTTTCGCTACTGAGTATCGATATTTGATTTTCGATATTTGAATTAATATATTCAAAATGTTTACCTCCACTTTTTAAGTCATCCACAATGAACTGCATGACGTCATCATCCAGCTTTTCTATTTCCTTTTGTGGCATTCCGGTTTTTAATAGATATGCTTTGTTAGATAGAACAACATTATTATCTGCCTTTACATTGCAAATTACCATATTTAAGGACAGAATACAACAAATAAAAAATGCAAGACATGTTTTTAATTTTTTCATGATGAGTGGTCTCCTTTCATAAGTATTGTTGGATGGTTTTAGTTTTTTATTTATCCTTAGATTAGTGCACTATCTGAAAAGTAAATTCGTTCGTTAATATGGATGATAAAATAGAAAATTAATAAAAATGCTTGTAATTATTATATAAATATATGAAAAATAAATCAATAGTCAAAAAACATATAAATAAATATATGAATTTGTAAAAAACAACGATTTTGTAAAAAGAATGTAATTTTAGAGAGATATATACGTATAAAAAAATAAAACGTGATTTTAATTTGCAGTGATATGGATTCTATGATATAGTGTGGTAAAGTGATGCTGTGAAAAAAAACAAAACCCCGTCGGCAAACAAGGCGGGCAGCGCAGGAAAGGGGATCATAACAATGTATATTACATGTCTGGATGTAGAAGGAGTACTGGTACCGGAAATCTGGATCGCGTTTGCGGAGGCAAGCGGAATCCCGGAACTTAAAAAAACGACACGCGACGAGCCGGATTACGATAAACTGATGAGATGGAGACTTGGAATCTTAAAAGAGCACGGCCTTGGACTGAAAGAAATTCAGGCTACGATTGAAAAAATTGATCCGCTGCCGGGTGCAAAAGAGTTCCTTGACGAGCTGCGCACCTTCTCCCAGGTGATCCTGATCAGCGACACCTTCACGGAGTTTGCCGCACCGCTGATGAAAAAGCTCGGCTATCCGACCCTGTTCTGCAATTCTCTGGAAGTCGCAGACGACGGAGAGATCACAGGATTTAAGATGAGAGTTGAGCAGTCGAAGCTTACGACTGTAAAAGCACTGCAGTCCATCGGATTTGAGACGATCGCAAGCGGTGATTCCTACAACGACCTTGGCATGATTCAGGCAAGCAAAGCAGGATTTCTGTTCCGCTCGACCGACAAAATTAAAGCCGACTATCCGCAGATTCCGGCGTATGAGACGTATGAGGAGCTGCTTGGTGCGATCAAAAAGGCAATGGATGAGAAGTAAACAAAAAAGGTGATTTCCGGCCGGAGGCTGCGACGAACGGTCAGGAAAACAGAAATATGGGGGTTTATTACATGAGAAGAAGAATTCAGGTAGAAGCAGAAAAACCACAATTCTGCGTCACAACAGGAATTACATTTGCACAGGCGGATGCCTGGTTTGGAAACACGGTGCAGGATTTGAAGCTGGATTTGATTTATCCACGGGATAACACCAGAAAATACCCGTGTGTGGTATGGATTTGCGGAGGGGCCTGGATCCAGATGGACCGCTCGGCACATCTTGCCTATCTGTCCGTACTGGCACAGCAGGGATTCGTTGTTGCATCGGTAGAATACCGCACAAGCAATGAGGCAAAATTTCCGGCACCGCTGCAGGATGTGAAAGCAGGAATCCGTTATCTGCGTGCACATGCCGATCGCTTCAACATTGATCCGGACCGCATCGGTGTGATGGGAGAGTCTGCGGGCGGTTATCTGACCTGCATGGCAGCGCTTGCGACAGATCCCGTTTATGATGTGGGTGAAAACCTGGAATATTCCAGTGCCGTGCAGGCCGCCTGCCCGTGGTACCCGCCGACCGATTTCCGCGGATTCCAGTACAGTGATCCGGAGCAGTGTGCGGCATCTCCGGAGTCCCTTCTGATGGGCAAAAACGTGATGCGCCATCCGGAAGAAGCACTCGCATGCTGTCCGGTCAGCTTCGTGACAAAAGCCGCACCGCCGTTTCTGATCATCCACGGAGAGGATGACCATACCGTTCCGTTCGGACAGGGAGAGGAACTGCACGACGAACTGGAAAAAGCGGGATGTGACGTCACACTGCTTTCGATCGAGGATGCCGACCACGCAGATCTCCATTTCTTCCAGAAGGAAGTGTGGGACGAAATCTGCGCATTCTTCCGCGCAAAACTGTAAAAGAAAAATAGCAGAACGAAAATGAAATGCTCCCTTCTGAACAGACAGGTGAAAGAAGAAAAACTTGTCATTTAGGAGGGAGCATTTCACTTTCAACATTTTGTTCTGCTTTTTGATGTGTTTTATGTAAAAAACTGTCGGTGACACTTGAGTCCGGCGGTATTTTTTTACAAAAACAGCTCGTTTGCTTTTTCCTGCGTACAGGATTTTTTCAATATTTTTGCGGCAACTGCAGTCATAACAGGATTTACTTCTCTTGCGTGTACTGGACAGAGGGATACACAGCGCATGCAGGAGATGCACTTGGTTTTGTCCGTGGTTTTGCAGTTGTCCGGAGGAATTGCATCGGCAGGACATTTTTGTGCACACAGACCGCAGGAAGTGCAGGAGTGCTTTACGTTTGGAACCATGCCGGTTTCAGAATGTTTCGAGGGGCGGTTACCGGGAATTTCCGGGACAGAGAGATTGCCGGAAATTGCCTTTTGAAGAATCTGCCTGCCAAATGCGGCGAGCTCCTGACAGTCAGCACTGTTTGGTCTTCCGGCAGCGTACTGGTGAATAATGGAATGCTCTGCAACTGCTGAAACAGCAGCAATAACCTGAAAACCAGCTGTCTGTGCATAATCTTCCAGGAGAACCAGGGTGTCTTCATAGGCACGGTTTCCATAGACGGCAGCGATCACGCAGAGAGCTCCGTTTCCATGGATACGGGAGAGACGATCCAGTGCAAGCTGTGGCGCGGCACCTCCAAAAGCCGGCATCGCAATTACGGCTAAAGAATCGCTTTCCAGACAAATATCTTCATAATGGGTGGATGGAATAGAGAGATCGATGGTTTTAACGGAAGGCCAGTCAGTGGTGAGGGCGGCGGCAACCTTTGCGGTACCGCCGGTTGGACTGAACAGAATTTCATAAGCATGCATGGTAAATTCCTCCTACGATGTAAAAAATAAAACTACAGCTACAATTGGAGTATAACAGCATCAAGAGATGGTGTCAATATTTACAGCGGAAATGGGATATGATAAAATTGCAAATGGAGGATTGAAATTATGCATATCAGTAATAAATGTTCGATCGCGGTCCATTGTCTGATTTTTATTTTTGAATATGGTACAGAAAAGAAAGTGACCAGTGAGCTGCTGTCATTATCTACGGGATGCAATCCGGTAACCATACGAAATATCTTAAGTGCCTTGAAAAAAGACGGAATCATAGAAGTAAAATCAGGAACCGGAGGAGCCACCCTTGCGGTTCCACTTTCCGAAATTTCGCTGTATCGGATCTGCCATGCTGTAGATCCGGCAGCCATTGAGAAAATGATCAGTATACATGGAACCCCATCCCCTTTCTGCCCGGTCGGCAGAAATATCGGAACCGTGCTGAGCCAAACGTATGATACCTTAAAAAAAGATGTGATTTCCAGCATGGAGTCTGTTACGATGGAGAAAATCATAGAGGATTATCGGGCGCTGCTTATCAGGCAGTGATTCCAGAGAACTGTTTGCGGACTATGCGATTCATAAGGCGGAGTCCTTTGAAAAACATCTGAATCAGTATGATGTGATTCATTTTGATGTCCAGTGGTGCATGATGGATGCCGGAAGAATGGCACCGTATGTTGGCTTTACAGAAGCGGAAGTGCATGATTTATTCGCTGAAAGAAAAAGAGGGAATGCTACGGTTGTATCACCGAAAAGAAAGTATTGCAGAAGCAGCCTATTGCTCCTATTTTGGATTACGGCAGAAAAGCTATCGCTTTGAAGCGGAAACAGCAGGTCTGGTTCTTTACCAGAATCATGAGAATCATTTGAGGATGGAAATCGCAAAAAAGCAGGAACAGAAAGTTTTTCGTGTTGTAACGTGTATCAAAGGAACAGAAACGAAAGCAGCAGGAATTAGGGATTTTTCTGCAGTTTTTCCGAATGAATATACATATCGCGGAATTCCGTAGGCGTACATTGTTTGACAGAACGGAAGACGCGAAGAAAGGTGGAAAGACTGGAGAAACCAGACTGAAGTGCTGCCTCTGTGACAGGAATATCGGGATCGGATAAGAGCAGCATGGCATGATCAATTCTTTTGCGATTAAGGTATTTGTAATAGGTGGTATTTGTAAACTGCTTAAACAGTCTGGTAAAGTGGTATTTGCTGAAGCCTGCTGTTTTTGCAACGTGATCAAGGGAAAGATCTTCCGTGCAGTGTTCATCAATATAATTGCAGATGGAAAGAAAACGATCCAGATATTCTTTCTGTTTTTGCGGTCCGGCATCAAAACGGCAGGATGCAAAGGCCTGGTATCTGCCGATCAGAGAAAGAATATCAAGCATGCGCGCATAGATAACGGCCTCCGAAAGAAAGGAATCCTTTTCGTATTCCGAAAGAATCTGGCAGATGAGATGATAAATATCGGAATAAATATCAGGAGCAGTCTGTGGTGTAAGGGTGAGAATGGGGGAAATCAGCGAGAGAATGGAATTGAGATCACGGATTTTTGAGACAACAGACCATTCAATCTGCAGAATGATTCGTTTTCCGCTTTCCGGTGCTGCAAGAGAGTGGAGGACTCCTGGACAGATGAAAATAATATCACCTTCCTGAAGAAGAATGTGCTTATCCCCAAGAAAGACTGTGTAAGTTCCTTCCAGAGGCATAATGATTTCCATGGGAGTATGCCAGTGAATGGGATAATCTTCACAGTCTGTATTTACAAAAAGCCGCAGACTGCTGTTTTCTTTATACGTTACGGTTTCATGAATCCCGTCTAAATGTTCAATCATAATATTGCCTCCGCCGGACTGCTGTAAATTTGATATTATCATAATACAGTAAAACGGATATCACAAGAGGAAAAGAAATTTTAAAAAGAAGAGAATCGAAAACAGAATTTCAATCTATAGCACTCCAAAAAATACTGCACACTCTTGATAACAGGCCTATGATAGAATCAAGAGGTGATTATTATGTTACATGATGAAACACGAAAACTACTTATTGAAGCTTGGAATAAAACGCACAATGCAAAAGAAATCGCAGAGTGTTTTTCTGTGAATACCAGTACTGTTTACCGCCTAGAAAAACAAATGCGTGAAACAGCTACTGGACAGCTCAAAAGTAACCTATCTGTATTTCCCCCCATATAGTCCGGATCTGAATCCGATTGAAAAGATGTGGTCAAAACTCAAAGCATTTTTAAGGAAAGAAAAGATACGGATGGCATCGGAATTACCATCAGCTATTTCAAAAGGATTTTTAACAATTCGTCCAACGGATGCATAGGGTGGTTTCATTCGTGTAATTATGTGCAATAATTTATTGGATTGCTATAGTATAACATGGGAACATATAAATATCTATGATTACTTATGGGTCAAGTTAAGTGAAAGAGATCGGGGAGGAGTTTGTCCGCCGTGAACTTGTTTTTGTACCTGCAAAACGCTGAGGGGATTGAAAAAGCCATAAATGTATGGTATAATCGAAAACAAAAGTTCATGAAAAATGAAAGAAGGAAGTATATGAACAACTCAAAACAAGATATATTGAACAATCTAATGAATGAACCCTTCATCAATCAGCGTATCCTTGCCGCGCAGACCGGCCATTCGCTTGGTATTGTTAATCGTTCGCTTAAGGAGCTGATTTCAGAAGGTTACCTGGATGAAGAGATCCGTCCGACAGAAAAGGCACTGCGTGAAGCAAAAGAAAAAGCGCCGAAAAACGCCATTATTCTTGCCGCTGGATTTGGTATGCGGATGGTTCCGATTAATACAGAGACACCGAAAGGACTTCTGGAAATCAAAGGAGAGCGGCTGATTGAGTGCACAATCCGTCAGCTTCATGAAGTCGGCATTACAGAGATTTACGTCGTTGTCGGATTTATGAAAGAGCAGTATGAATATCTGATCGATGAATACGGCGTAGACCTGATCGTTGCTCCGGATTATGCGTCGAAAAACAATCTGCATTCCCTGAAAACGGCGGCAGACCATTTATCAAACAGCTACATCATTCCCTGTGATATCTGGTGTGAAAAGAATCCATACAGCAGAAATGAATTATACTCCTGGTACATGGTCAGTGATATGGTAGATGATGACAGTACCGTTCGTGTAAACCGGAAGCAGGAGCTGGTTGTACAGAAAGAGCAGGCTGCGGAAACGCCATGATTGGTATCTGTTATCTATTGGAAGCGGAAGCAGCGATCGTGCGGGAGCGTCTGGAAGAACTGGGAAGAGATTCCCGATACGACGGAGCGTTCTGGGAGGAAACCTTATACCGGAAAGACAGAATGATTGTGACGGCCCGTGTTGTACATGCAGCAGATGCCGTAGAAATTAATACCTATGAGCAGCTACGTGAGATCGACAGCGATTCCAGCCAGCTGCAGACGGATGCGATTCAGGTAATCTGTGAAGCACTTGGAGCACAGCAGAACGAAGTGACAAACATTACAGTTCTGAAAAAAGGAATGACAAACCGATCATTTTTATTCTCATGTAAAGATAAAAAATACATTATGCGAATTCCGGGAGAGGGAACCGATCAGTTGATCAACCGCAGGCAGGAAGCCGCTGTATATCAGACGATCGCCGGCCGCAGGATCTGTGATGAGATTGCTTATATTAACCCGGAGAACGGCTACAAAATCACAGAATATCTCGAAGGTGCGCGGGTCTGCGATGCAGAAAATGAGGAAGATCTTCAGAAATGCATGAAGAAACTGCGGGAGTTTCACGGGCAGAAATTAAGAGTAGACCATTCCTTCGACCTGTTCGGACAGATGGAATACTATGAAAGCCTCTGGGAAGGAACTCCGTCAGCATATAAAGATTACGAAAAGACGAAAGCGCATGTGCTTCAGTTAAAGGATTACATCGAAGCAAATGCCGGAGAGTGGGTGCTCACTCATATTGATGCCGTGCCGGACAATTTTCTGTTTGTGGAAGAAAACGGAAAAGAGGAGATCCGCCTGATCGACTGGGAATACGCCGGAATGCAGGATCCGCATGTGGATATTGCGATGTTCTGTATCTATTCTCTTTACAAAAAAGAGCAGGTGGACCATCTGATTGATCTTTATTTTGAAGGAAACTGTGACGACAGAACACGCATAAAAATCTACTGCTACATCGCAGTCTGCGGCCTGCTCTGGAGCAACTGGTGCGAGTATAAACGGAAATTAGGCGTAGAATTCGGAGAGTATTCCCTGCGGCAGTACCGTTACGCAAAAGATTATTACAAAATTGTCCAGCAGGAACTGGGAGAGGAAGGAAAAGAAACATGTACAAAGTAGAGCGTGCCATTATTATGGCGGCAGGCCTCGGAAACCGGATGAAGCCGGTAACGTTAAAAATACCAAAACCGCTGGTCCGGGTAAACGGTGTGCGGATGATTGATACCGTCATCGACGGGCTGCATAAAAACGGAATTACAGAGATTTACGTGGTAGTCGGTTACCTCAAAGAACAGTTTCAGACACTGGAAGAGGAGTACCCGGGTCTGAAGCTGATCGACAATCCGTGGTACGATACCTGCAACAACATCGCATCGCTGTATGTGGCGCGGGAACATGTGGAAAATGCGATTATTCTTGACGGTGACCAGATCATCTATCATCCGGAAATTCTGGCACCGGAGTTTGAGCGATCCGGTTACAACAGCGTGTGGACCGATGATGAGACCGACGAGTGGCTGCAGACCGTGGAAAACGGCATTGTGACAGGCTGCAGCAGAACCGGCGGAAAGGCGGATGGCAGCTATACAGCATTTCCCGATGGACAGCAGAAGATGGAAAGCGGCTGAAAGGCCATCTGGAGCAGGAGTTTGAAGTAAAGAAAAACCGTCAGATTTACTGGGACGATGTGGCAATGTTCTGTTACCCGAAAGAGTATCAGCTTGGCATCCGCCAATGAAGGCAGAAGATATCATAGAAGTAGACAATTTCAGCGAGCTTGTTGCACTCGATGCATCGTATGCGGATTACGCAGAAAGGGAAGAAAATGAACAGTAAAAACCAACAGAAGAAAAAAGAAATCGACTGGATGATCACGCTGGTGCCTCTGGCGCTGATCGTTGCTCTATGTATCGTATTTTTCTTTGCACCGGAGCAGTCGAATCAGGTACTTGGCCAGATTCGATTTCTGTTTGGAGACACCTTTGGAACGTATTACCTGGTCATCGGACTTGGCATTTTCTTTCTATCTCTGTTTCTGGCGGGTTCCAAATACGGAAACATTGTGCTTGGAAAGCCGGATGAGAAACCGAAATATTCCTTCTTTGCCTGGGGCTGTATGATGTTTACCTGCGGTCTGGCAGCAGATATTCTGTTTTATTCGTTCTCTGAGTGGATTTTGTACGCAACAGATCCTCACATCGCAGAACTTGGCAGCATTCAGGACTGGGCAGGCGTATTTCCACTGTTTCACTGGAGCTTTATCCCGTGGGGATTCTATCTGGTACTGGCTGTTGCGTTTGGCTTTATGCTTCATGTAAGAAAACGAAACCGTCAGAAATACAGCGAGGCGTGCCGTCCGATTCTGGGAAAACAGACAGATGGAATTGGCGGCCGTCTGATTGACCTTCTGGCTGTCTTTGCACTGCTGGCCGGAACTGCTACCACTTTTAGTGTGGCAACTCCTCTGATGGCGGAAATCATCGGCGAGCTGTTCCATATGGAAGTCAGCAGAACTGTGATTAATATTATCATTCTTCTGATCACCTGCTGTGTTTATACCTATTCTCTTCTGCATGGATTCAAAGGAATCAGCATTCTGGCCAAGGTGTGCATTTATCTGTTTTTCGGACTCCTTGCCTTCGTCCTGCTGTTTGGGGGAGAGACGCGGTATATTATTGAAACTGGATTTTCTTCTTTTGGAAAAATGATTCAGAACTTTATCGGCTTATCAACGTATACGGACCCGATGCGTACGACAAACTTCCCACAGAACTGGACCATTTATTACTGGGCATACTGGATGGTATGGTGTGTGGCAGCACCGTTCTTCATTGGCAGCATTTCCCGCGGAAGAACCGTGCGCCAGACAATTATCGGCGGATACGGTTTTGGTGTGGGTTCCACGCTTGTCAGCTTTATTATTCTTGGAAATTATTCGATGGGAAAGCAGATTTCAGGTGCAATTGATTTCATTTCGCAGTATAATGAAAATGGAGATTTATATCATCTGATCGTGTCGATGATCAAACCATGCCGTGTGCACCGCTGATTATGGTTGTTGTATTAGTTACGATGGTTGCATTTTATGCGACATCGTTCGACTCGATCGCATTGACGGCATCGTGCTACAGCTACCGGAAACTGGAAGACGGCGAAGAGCCGGCAAAAGGAATTCAGCTGATGTGGTGTATCCTGCTGATCCTGCTTCCGATTGCACTTCTTTTTGCAGAGAGTTCCATGAACAGTCTGCAGTCTGTCAGTATCGTAGCGGCATTTCCGATCGGCATTGTGATCGTGATGATTGCGGTCAGCTTCTTAAAAGATGCAAAACTGTATTTAGAAGAATTGCAGGGAGGAAAAGCGCATGGAGAGGAGAAAAAAGAGAATCGTTAAACTGACAGCATTTTTGTTTCTGCTTGCGGCATCCATTTTTGTGATGCCGCAAAAGGCGTTTGCGGACGAAAATGAGGATATTACATTGCCGACGGGCGATATTAAACCCATGGAACCACAGCAGGATGAGTCCGGGATTGATACATACGGGGCCGATGAAGGCGATGAGTTCAGCGGAACGGAGTATGAATTGTATACGGTTCTGGAGAATCGTGTGAAAGAAGCGATGCTGGCTGGAAATGAATGGGTATCCATTAAAGATTTAAAAATAAGAAGGGATACCTATGACTTAAGCTTTTATTATGCTATTCGCCGTATTTTCCGAGTGATACGTATAATAGAATCATTGCCTGGTATGGTGATGCATACTATACAGGTTTGAGAATTACCAATACATTCGGAACACCGGAAGAAACCAAACAGATTTTTAATGCAGTGGATGAGAAACTGGCATCCATCTACAAACTGGTGAACAATTCCATGACAGATGAGCAGAAGGCGCTTGTAATTCACGATTATCTGGTATCGCATGCAGAGTATGATCTGAATTATAAGAATTATACCAGTTATGGTGTGTTGATGGACGGAAGAGGTGTGTGTCAGTCGTATGCATTGGCCTATATGTATATTCTGAATCATTTGGGAATCGAAACACATAAAGCAGTGAGAATCCCCCATGGTTGAATGGAAGCGTTCAACATGGGGGATTTTAATGGATGTTCCTCTTGCAGTCCCCCCCATTTTGTGTTACCATAAAACACGCAAATAACCAACAGCAAGGAGTTCTATTTTACATGAACATTACTTCAAAATACCGTTCTCTCTCCGTCCAGGCGAAGGCGGCGCTTTGGTTTACGATCTGCAGTTTCTTACAGAAGGGCATTTCGTTCATCACAGTTCCGATTTTCACGCGTCTGATGAGCACCGAGGAGTACGGAACCTATACGGTTTATCTGTCCTGGCTGCAGATTTTGACGATTATGACATCGCTGTATTTATTTAATGGTGTTTATGACAATGCGATGGCAAAGTACGAGAAGCAGCGGGATGAATATACATCTGCAATGCAGGGACTGACGCTTGTGATTACGGGTGCGGTTTTTGCATTGTATTGTTTTACATCGGGTTTCTGGGAGAAGATTTTAAATCTGCCGAAATCCATGATTTTGCTGATGTTTTTGGAAGCGCTGCTGAGTCCGGCGCTTTCTTACTGGTCGGGGCGGCAGCGGTTTGAGTATCGGTACCGGATTCTGGTCTGTGTGACGATTCTGCAGGCGCTGATGAACCGATTGCGAGCTTGGTGCTGATCCGCATGAATGGCGGTACGGCCATGATGAGGATCCTGGGTATCGTCGGAGTGCAGATCTGTATCTGCGTGCCGATTATTGTGTTCCAGTTCTGCAAAGGAAAAGAGTTCTTTTCGAAGGAATACTGGGGCTACGCACTGCGGATCGGAATTCCGATTGTGCCGCATTATCTGTCCGGTATTATCCTGAATCAGGGCGACCGCATCATGATCGACAAGATGGTCGGAAAGACGGAGGTTGCGCTGTACGGGCTGGCGTACAGCATTGGTATGCTGGTGCAGCTTTTCATCAGTGGTATGAACAGTGCATTGACACCGTGGATGTACAGCAAGATCAAAAAGGGCGACATCCGTTCAATGCGGAAGGTGCTGCAGCTTCTTAGTGTTGTAGTGGTCGGTATAGCCGTGGCGCTGATGCTGATCAGCCGGAGCTGGTGCTGATTTTCGGATCACCGAAGTACCGCGAGGCGGTGTACGTCATTCCGCCGGTGGCAGCGAGTGTGTTCTTTATCTTCATTTATAATATTCTCTCGATGCCGCAGTTTTATTATGAAAAAACACAGTTTCTGATGGCTGCATCCATGGCGGCGGCTGGAGCGAATGTGGTGCTGAACTTTATTTTTATCCGCCTGTTCGGTTACATCGCGGCCGGTTACACGACGCTGGCATGCTATATGCTGTATTCGGTCGGCCATTATATTGTGAGCAAACGGATTCTGGTGAACGAAGGAATCCAGGAAAATCTGATGAGTCCAGGATTTCTTGTGGCGTGCTCCGTTTTTCTGATTGGAGCAAGCATCATCTGCAATCTTATTTTCCCGTACAGAATTCTGCGTTACGCGATTCTGCTCGCAAGTGCAGCTGGTCTTCTGGAAGAAAGAACTTCTGCAGAAGACGATGGCGGATATTCGGAAAAAATAAAAAAGTGGGGGAGGATTTGAAACGAATGTTCAGAGACTCCCCGTTTTTGCGCGTTTTTTCTTGACAGTCACAGAAAAAACGATACAATGAAAGAATGAAGAAAAGTAAGGCATTTTAAATTAGAAAAGGAAAAATTACATGAGTACCAGTATTTCAATAAAAGAACTAAAAGAGCTCGATCCGTCAAGCTATCAGATCGTCGATATCCGCGATGCGGTAGAGATCTCCCACGGCGCGATTCCGGGAGCGCTTGTATGAAGACAGAAGAAATCGAGACAAGTGATGCGATTGACCGGAGCAAAAAGACGATTATCTGCTGCAGCCGCGGCCGGTTCAGTGTCGCAGCGGCGGAAGAATTACAGGAAAAGGGCTGGGACGCTGTGAGCCTGGAGGGCGGTTACATCGCCTGGCTGATGGATGTGATGAGCGCGCCGGAGGAGCAGGACAAGGCGGCAGACGTGGAGAAGAGTCTCCGCAAAAAATTCAAAAAGTCGATCTGGTCCAAATTTACGAAAGCGATCAACACATACGAGCTGGTAAAACCGGGCGATAAAATCGCTGTCTGTATTTCCGGCGGAAAGATTCGATGTTGATGGCGAAATGCTTTCAGGAGTTAAAGCTTCACAATAAATTTGATTTCGAAGTAAAATTCGTTGTCATGGACCCGGGATACAGCCCGGAGAACCGCAAGGTGATCGAGGATAACGCAAAGAGCCTCCATATTCCGATCACGATTTTCGAGACCGATATTTTCGATTCGGTTTACCATGTCGAAAATTCGCCGTGTTACCTCTGCGCGAGAATGCGCCGCGGCCATCTGTACCATTTTGCACAGCAGCTTGGCTGCAACAAGATCGCACTCGGCCATCATTACGATGATGTCATTGAGACAATCCTCATGGGAATGCTCTACGGTGCGCAGGTGCAGACGATGATGCCGAAGCTTCACAGCATCCACTTCGAGGGCATGGAGCTGATCCGCCCGCTGTATCTGGTGCGCGAGGATGATATCAAGGCGTGGAGAGATTATAACGGTCTGCATTTCATCCAGTGTGCCTGCAAGTTTACCGATACCTGCACGACCTGCAATAACGAGGAGAATCGTTCGAAACGCGTGGAGATCAAGGAACTGATCAAAAACCTGAAAAAGGTGAATCCGTTCGTGGAGAGCAATATTTTCCGCAGTGTCGAAAATGTCAACATTGACACCGTGGTCGGCTACAAGCAGCACGGCATCCGCCACAATTTCCTGGAAGGATACGACGACAATCCGGGTTATGTGCCGGAGGCAGAAAAAGCAGCGGCGGAAACGGAGCAGGAAAAAGAAGGAAAGTAATGCACAGAAAAATAGAAGAAACGCCGGAGCGGGAGAAAATGCTGATCCGGCTGAAAGAGCTCCGTCTGGAACGCGGTTACTCGATGACACAGGCAGCGCGGAAGATTTTCAGTCACCCGGACACCTACAACCGGTATGAAAAAGGCATCCGTGAGATTCCGTTGGACTGTCTGATTACGCTGGCAAAGCTGTATGACTGCAGTCTCGATTATCTCGCGGGTGTTTCCGATCAGCCGCGAAAATACGGAAGGTGATGTAAATGGCAATTCCTCTTTATCTGACAACGATTGAACAGGATATTTTTGATACATTCCGGTATCTGCCGCATGCGGTTGCAGTCGGTGTCGGCTTTGTGACGGTTGCGGCGGCGTGGAAAAATCAGCAGATCCAGAAGAAACGGAAACGGCTGGAGCAGTACCGTGCGCTGCACGGCGGGCAGCTTCTGGCGTGGTTTCTGGTAGCCGTCTATTTTGCCATGCTGATTTCGATTACACTGCTTTCGAGAGAACCGGGTTCGAGAACAGGTGTGGATTTGAAGCTATTTGAAACCTGGGGAAACCAGTGTCTGCCGGACCGGTATTTTGTGGAAAATATTCTGCTGTTTCTGCCGTTCGGTGTATTACTGCCGGCGGCGGTGCCGTTTCTTCGGAGATGGTGGTACTGTGTGTATGCCGCATTTGCCACGAGCATGATGTTGGAAACTGTGCAGCTTTTAACAGAGTGCGGCTTCTGCCAGTTAGATGATGTTGTGACGAATACGCTTGGAGCAGCCATCGGGTATCTGGTGTTTGCACTGGTGCGGAAATGTTGGAGAGGGAAGATAGAAGAATAGAAGGAAAACAAGAAGGCTCTGCCCAAATGGACAGAGCCTTTTTTCTTTCCTGTTTTTAGATGGAAGTGCAGGAGAGTTAATCCACCCGTTCTTTCCCCCAGAAAAACAATGCCACGGTTCCCGGCCCTGTGTGGCTGCCGATGGTGGTTCCGATGTTGTTGATCTCGACTTTTCCGTTCAGATTGGGAAAGCGTTCCTCGATAAGATCCGCAACGGCCCGCGCATCGTCGTAGCAGGCGGACTGGGAAATGTAGCATTTGCCGGAGTAGGAGAGGCCGCCCTCGGCGTTTTCTTCCATCTGGTAGACGATTTTTTTGATGACTTTTTTCTTCGTACGGATTTTGAACCGCGGAATCAGCCGTCCTTCGTTGTCCATGTTGAGCAGCGGGCAGATACCGAGGAGGCCGCCGATTGCGCCGGAGGCTTTGGAGATACGGCCGCCGCGCACGTAGAAGGTGAGGTCCGTGGAGAAGAACCAGTGATGGACTTTGAGGCGGTTTTTCATCGCAAAATCGTAAACCTCTTCCAGCGGTTTTCCTTCATCGCGCAGGTCGGCAAGGCAGTCCATCAGAAGACCGTAGCCGGAGGAAGCGCCGAGGGAATCCACGATGAGGATTTTTCGTTCCGGGTAGCGCTCTTCAAGGTCGGCTTTGGCGATCATCGCAGAATTCAGGACACCGGAAATGCCGGAGGAGAGGCAGACGTGGAGAATGTCTTTGCCGTCCTGCAGGAATGTTTCAAAATAGGCTTCAAATTCATCGGCATTCACCTGGGATGTTTTTGTGGAAGCGCCGGCGGCCATGGCGGCATAAAACTGATCGAACGGCATGGACTTGCCGAGATCGTCCGCGTACTCGGTGTCATTTAATTTGTAATGGAAACAGATGTATGAGATTTCCCGTTTGGAGAAATGTTCTTCGGTAAGGTCTGCTGTAGAGCAGCAGCTGATGACATAGGAACTCATAAAATAATCCCTCCTTGTAAAAATGAAAGTAAGAACTCTGGTTTCTGTGCCTATTGTAGCATCCCGAATGGGAAAAGGCAACTGCGGAACGTGATTATATCCGTAATGAAAGGGGCGGTGAAATGGTGTCAAGCCTTGTATTTGCGGTACGGCCTGTGGTAAAATAGAACTATGAGAATACGAAAATACAAAGGAGGTTTTTGCATATGCAGAATTATTCAGGAGAAGAAGGGCTGCAGTATCATCTGCAGATCCGAAAAGGCGATGTGGGACGGTACGTGATTCTGCCGGGAGATCCCAAACGGTGTAAAAAAATTGCAGCTTACTTTGAGAACCGGTGCTCGTCGCAGACAGCCGGGAATTTGTGACTTATACGGGTACTTTGGACGGTGTAAAGGTTTCCGTTACATCTACCGGCATCGGCGGTCCGTCGGCTTCCATCGCGATGGAAGAGCTGATCCAGTGCGGCGCCGATACGTTTATCCGCGTCGGAACATGCGGCGGTATGGCACTCGATGTAGAGGGCGGCGATATCGTGGTGGCAACGGGAGCGATCCGTGCGGAGGGAACGTCAAAGGAATACGCACCGATCGAGTTCCCGGCAGTCGCAGACCTTACCGTGACGAATGCGCTGGTGCAGGCGGCAAAGAATCTTGGGAAAAAATGGCATGCGGGCGTGGTACAGTGCAAGGATTCCTTCTACGGCCAGCACGACCCGGAGCAGATGCCGGTCGGCGATGAGCTGCTGAAAAAATGGGATGCATGGATGAAGCTTGGATGCAAAGCGTCAGAGATGGAATCGGCGGCACTCTTTATCGTGGCAAGTGCCCGCGGCGTCCGTGCCGGATCGGATTTTCTTGTGATGGGAAATCAGGAGAGAGTGAAACGCGGCATGGAGAACCACATTACGCACGATACGGAAGGTGCGATTCAGGTAGCCATCGAGGCACTGCGGATTCTGATCCGGGAAGATCAGAAATAAGAAAGAAAAAATAAGGGGATACTGGAAAGGGGATGCTGGATATGAAACAGGAAATCAGTACAGAAATAAAACAGGAGCTGGTAAAACAGGCTCTGGCAGCGCGGAAATTTGCGTATGTGCCGTATTCGAAATTCCGCGTAGGCGCGGCGGTTCTGGCAAAGAATGGAGCGATTTATACCGGTTGCAACATTGAAAATGCGGCGTATACACCGACAAACTGCGCGGAGCGCACCGCGGTCTTCAAAGCCGTATCCGAGGGCATAACGGAATTTGACGCGATCGCCGTCTGCGGCGGCCCGGGAGAGGCAGAGCCGGAGGATTTCTGCACACCGTGCGGTGTCTGCCGTCAGGTGCTGCGGGAATTCGTTGATCCGAACGAATTTCTCGTCCTTCTCTGCAAGGGCGACGGTTCCTGGAAAGAAATGACACTCGAGGAGCTGCTGCCAATGGGATTCGGAAAAGAAAATTTATAAACAGAAGCCGGAAAAGAAAAAATCCAGGGCAGGTACGGAAAGTACCGTATGCCTGGATTTTTATGTCCAAGATATAAAAATTATTTACTGAAATTTCGGCTCACAGGTCAGATCGCATCCCAGACGCTGGAACATTTTGCGGTCCACATCGGAGAGCATAACGCTGGAGTGCACCTGGCAGCCCTTTAACTGCGGCAGGCAGGAGAGTGCTTTCTGTGCATCCTCGCTCTGTGCAGCAGTAGCAGACAGCGCAATCAGAACCTCGTCGGTATGAAGACGCGGGTTCTTGCTTCCGAGGTATTTGGTTTTCAGGGTCTGGATCGGAGCGATGGATTCCGGTGAGAGAACATGTACGTCATGGTCGATGCCGGAGAGCTCTTTTAATGCATTCAGCAGAAGCGCCGCGCTCGATCCGAGCAGATCGCCGGTCTTTCCGGTGATGACGCGTCCGTCCGGAAGTTCCATGGCAGCGGCCGGTGCGCCGGTCGCCTCGGCACGAACAAGAGCCGGGGAAACGGTGGTACGGTCTGCGGCAACGATGTTTTCCTGTTTCATCAGAAGCTCGATTTTGTAAGCCTCAGTCTCGGAGCGGGAGCCGTCTGCGATACCGTCCACAGCAGTGTAGTAGCGGCGGATGATCTCCTGACGGGAAGCCTCGCGGCATGCCTCATCATCGATAATGCAGTTTCCGGCCATGTTGACACCCATGTCTGTCGGGGATTTGTACGGGCTCTCGCCGAAAATCTGCTGGAAGATCGCGCGCAGAACCGGGAAAATCTCAACATCACGGTTGTAGTTGACGGTTGTCACGCCGTATGCCTCGAGGTGGAACGGTCGATCATGTTGACATCGTTCAGATCGGCGGTAGCAGCCTCGTAAGCCAGGTTGACCGGGTGCTTCAGCGGCAGATTCCAGATCGGGAAGGTCTCATATTTTGCATAGCCGGCGTTTACACCGCGTTTGTGCTCATGGTAAAGCTGGGAAAGGCAGGTTGCCATCTTTCCGCTTCCCGGTCCCGGTGCGGTAACGACAACGAGCGGGCGGGTTGTCTCGATGTACTCGTTCTTTCCGTATCCCTCATCGCTCACGATCAGCGGCACATTATGCGGGTAGCCCGGAATCGTGTAGTGAATGTAAACCGGGATGCCGAGCTTCTGCAGTCTCTTCTTGAAAGCGTCTGCACTGTGCTGTCCGGAATACTGCGTGATGACAACACTGCCGACATAGAGGCCGCGTCCGCGGAACTCATCAATCAGACGGAGCACGTCGCTGTCATAGGTGATGCCGAGGTCGCCGCGGATTTTGTTTTTCTCAATATCGGCTGCGGAAATCGCCATTACGATCTCAGCCTGGTCGGAGAGCTGCATCAGCATGCGCAGTTTGGCATCCGGTGCAAAGCCCGGAAGAACGCGGGATGCGTGGAAATCGTCGAACAGCTTTCCGCCGAATTCCAGATACAGCTTGTTGTCAAACTGGTTGATGCGGTCGCGGATATGCTCAGACTGCATTTTCAGGTACTTCTCATTGTCAAATCCAATCTTCATGGTATTTTTCTCCCTTTTTATCCATGGTGTCTGTTAAAAACAACTGTTTTCATTTTACTATACGGAAAAGTCCTGTGCAAGAAAAAATTATCGTGGGAACTTTAGAAAATTAAGGAAAAAAAGAGCTGAAAATAAAAAAATCTCCTAAAAAGGAGAGAGGCCGGGACTTGTTAGGGCCCCGGCGGTATGAAAAAGAAATCTATCTATTAGAAAGGTTGGCATTGGAGACATGCTTCCAAGGGTGCTTTGCTGTCTCCTGGTTAAAATTTATAGAAAAACGATGGAGGTTTGTGTTTGTTTCCTTCGTTGTTGATGAGATTAGTATACGGAAAAATTGTGACCAGAATGTGTACATGAGATAAAGCTTTTCTGAAGAGAAGATGAAAACAAAACAAAGAAAATCTGACGGAATCGTAAACAGAGGAAAGTTTTGGCGGAAAAAGGGGTCATGCAGAGGGGCAGCGGTGCATAGAATGCAGGGGAAGAAGGAAAAAGCAGCGATTCCGTGACGCGGAGCAGAGACGGGAAAACGCCGCAGGTCTCAAAACGGTGCGGAGCTGCTGGAACGGAGAAAGCTTGCAGAACGTAATCCTGGATATGGTCAACCGTTTTGGATATGTCGGCGTCCTGATTCTGATTGCCGTGGAAAATGTCTTTCCGCCGATTCCCTCCGAGGTGATTCTGACGTTCGGCGGTTTTCTGACGACATGCACCCGTCTGCATCCGGCGGGCGTTGTGCTGTCATCCACGGCAGGATCGCTTCTCGGGGCGCTGGTTCTCTATGGAGCGGGAACGCTTGTCAGCCGGAGAGCCTTAGTGAACTGCTCGACAGCCGCCCGATGAAGTTTCTCGGATTTCACGCGGAGGATGCCTGGAAAACGATTACATGGTTTCAGAAGAAAGGCCAGCGGGCCGTTCTGTTCGGCCGGTGCATTCCAATCATCCGAAGCCTCATTTCCGTCCCCGCCGGATGGCACGGATGGAGATGCCGAAATTTCTGCTGTTTACAATCATCGGAAGCACGGTGTGGAACATTCTTCTCGTCGGAACCGGTGCTGCGGTCGGTGTGGCGTGGGAGCAGGCGGCGGGATATGTGAAGATGTATGCAGATATCGTTTTTCTCGTGCTGGCAGCCGGAGCGGTATGCTTTCCGGCGGTGCATTTATATAGGAAGAAACACAAATGAAAAAACGTAAGTTGCATGAAATGAGGGACAAAATGCAAAAAATATACTTGCAATTCGACAGGAAGTGTGCTAATATACACATCAACAAGTAAAAGGGAGTAGCGAAACGCCGCGGGAAACAAAAACGCATCCCGGGTGGGTTTGAAATCGTCAGCCGATGTCGAGAGACGTCCGTATCAAATGAGAACGCAAGACTTTTATTGTGGCAGTCGTCATGATAGGAGTCTTTTTTTATGCTCCTGAATACCAAAGACAACATGAACTGCCGGAGCAATCCAAACCGTTGCCAGCGGAACAAAAGTGGCGGAAAGAGGAATGTATGAGCAGCGAGAGAGTGAAAAAAGAATTATACGAAACAGCAATGACCGGAGAAAAGGCACTGACCAGTCTGATGTATGTACAGATGACACTGTACGCAGCCAAAAGCCAGAGAACGTACGCAAAGGCACGCGGCGAGGGCAGAGCGATGATGCGCCACACAGGGATCCACATGAATCAGTATTTAAGGGCTGCAGGGAATGACCTGGAAAGCTTTCGGATCCGCTTAAAGGAAACGCACCTGCCGGATGAACTTCAGCCGAAGGCGGGAGCGTTTCTGGTTCAGACGGTACATACTTTTGATACGACAGAGAAAAATCAGATGTACCGCCAGGAACTGCTGGGACTGGAAGCGAAAGTAAAAGAAATAGCAGAACAGATTGAAGGACTGCTGAAAGGCATGCGGGAACTTGGAGCATAAAGAGGAGAGAACAGGAATCGGAACAGCAAAACGGTTCCTGTTCTTTTTTTGCGGTCATAGGATAGAAAAACGGATTTGCAAATTATGAGAAATCCGTCCTTTTCTGACACTTTTCCGCCAACCGCCGGCTGGCAGGTGGACTTTTTTCCGGCAAAATGTTAGAATAAACCTATTCAGAGTCTGGTAAGGATAAAGGAGAAAAACGTTTTGGCAGAAGAAATTGCAGTGAAAGTGATTGCCCGGATCCACACGGATTTCCCGGAAAAGTTCGGGATTCCGCGGCAGAGCGGGCTGATTGAAGAATTAAAGAGTACGATCGTCTTTGAACCGGAGTTCCGCGATGCGAATGCGCTGCGCGGCATCGAGGAATATTCCCATCTCTGGCTGATCTGGGAGTTTTCCGAGGCTGTGCGCGACACCTGGTCACCGATGGTGCGGCCGCCGCGGCTTGGCGGAAACAAGCGGGTCGGTGTATTTGCAACGCGCTCTCCGTTCCGGCCCAATCCGATCGGGCTTTCTTCGGTAAAGCTGGAGCGTGTGGAGCAGCATCCGGCACTCGGGCCGGTGCTTCATCTGTCGGGGGCAGATCTGATGGACGGTACGCCGATTCTGGACATCAAACCGTATCTGCCGCATGTGGACAGCCATGCGGAGGCACTTGGCAGCTTTACGGAAAAGACGAAGGAATACTTCATTTCCGTTGAAATTCCGGATGAGCTGCTGGAAAAAATTCCGGCGGACCGCCGGGAGGCACTGAAAAAAGTGCTGGAGCAGGACCCGCGCCCATCGTATCAGAACAGTGAAGAGCGCGTTTACGGGCTTTCCTTTGCGGGAATGGAAATCAAATTCCAGATAAAGGACCAGGTGCTGCATGTCGTGGGGGCAGAGCGCGCCGGAACGTAAACCGGCAGGAAAAACCAGGGGGATATACAAGAAAAATGGAGAAGGAGGAAACAAAAGTATGTTATATCCAAGTATGACACCGTCCCGGTTTGTCAGTGACCTTTCGGGCATCTGGGACTTTGCGACGAGCCAGAGTCTCCTGCGCGTGCAGGGCAACAAGAAGGGAATCTTCACCCGCGACCGCAAGCCGAAACTGGCGGCACATTATTTCCGGGAGAGATGGCATCAGATTCCGGATTTTGAGTATAAAAAATAAAGAACAGACAGGAAGAAAGTATGGAACGGAACGTAGATATAGATAAGATTTCAGACGGAAAACGATATGGAGCGAATGACATGGTAAAAGTGGGCTGCGACGACTGCCGCGGATGCTCCGCCTGCTGCCGCGGGATGGGCGACTCGATTGTGCTCGACCCGATGGATCTTTACCGGCTCGAGAGAAAACTCGGCAAAACGATGGAGGAGATTCTGACGGCGGGATATATTTCACTCCGCGTAGTGGACGGTGTGATTCTGCCGCATCTGAAAATGACGGAGCAGTCAGACCAGTGCAGTTTCTTAAATGATGAGGGCCGGTGCAGCATTCACGATGCGCGGCCGGGCTTCTGCCGGATGTTTCCGCTGGGACGGCTGTATGAGAACGGAACGTTTTCCTATTTTCTTCAGGTCAGCGAATGTCCAAAGGAGAATAAGACAAAAGTCAAAGTCCGCCGCTGGCTCGACACGCCGGAGCTCGGAAAGTATGAAGCGTTTACGAACGAATGGCATTATTATCTGAAAGAAAAACAGAACGAGGCGCGCCGGACAGAGGATGACGCGCTGCGGCAGCAGATCAGCATGGGAATTCTGAAGCTGTTTTATCTGCTTCCGTATGACACAAAGACCGATTTCTATGCGCAGTTTGCGGCGCGGATGGAAGCGTCAGGGAAAAACTGAAAAATAAACAGAAACAGGACAGCAGCCGTTGGTTCGAAAACAGAACCAGCGGCTGCTGTTCTTTGTATCGGTGGAGCAAAGGATGCAGGACATAGAAAATCAAAATCATATTATAAGCGGCGGGACAGTGTTCTGGCATAAGCGAGGAAGGCTTCGCGGGTTTCACGCTTCCGTCTGCGGCTGCAGAAGACGGTCTGTCCGTTTTTCAGCAGAACCTCGCCGGTTGCCTGCACGAGCGCAACGTGGGAGAAATTGATCAGCAGACCTTTTCCGTTGCGGAAAAAACGGCCGGTTGAGACAAGACATACCGTCAGGCCGGCAAATGTGCACCGGGTTGAAAAGTCACCCTGAACGGTATGCAGAATCAGCCGGTGCTGACAGGCCTCCACATAGATGAGATCATCCAGCGGAAACCGGATTCGTTCCGAGGCACCCTGTGTGATGATGACCGGAATTTCGAGAAGAACCGGATCGTTGGAATTCAATGGAAAAATCAACTCTGAGTACAAAATTACCACCTCCTGAATTACTTACCGTTTGCGTCGATGTGCAGCCGTTCACGTCGAAGCGGTTGTCCGGCGCAGGAAAACATGATACTGTAACTATGAAATCATTACAGGAACGATCATACGATTACAAACTGTAGTTTAGCACATCCATAGGATTTCATTCAAGCCGAAAGCCTCACTTCTGATAAAATCGTTCGACGAACAGTGACACACCGCGACACCAGAACTCGAAAAAGATCAAAAAAGCAAACTCCATGTAGAAAAAACACAGAAAAGAAAGTGAAAATCGAAAGAAAAGGAGGCATAAGCAGATTGACGATGTGAGATAGATTTGGTATAATATTCCAAAAATAAATATTACATATAACATTACTATAAAAAGAAATACAAAGAGCAGATGGAGAAGATTATGAGAAAAGAAATGAAAGAAATCAGAGAAAAGGTACATACAACAGCAGATGCAGCATTATTCTTATGTTTTCAGGAGCTGAACGGAAGCCATTCCAAAGGTGTGATCCACCTGCCGCTTCTGCATTACGATGTTCCGTTTGCGGGATACGGGGAAATGCTGCTTCGGATGAATCGGATTTATGATTTGCTCGGTATGCCGGATGCGGGAAGCTGTATGCGAAGCCTGCGGGAAGAAGAAAAAGACGAATGGGAATTTACGGAGGATATGAAAAACCGGCAGGAGACCACGCTTCCGGCCGGAACCGAGCGGATGGTCAGCATTCAGATTCAGTTCCGCCAGCACTGCAGTCTGCAGGGATTTCTGATCTGCGGAAAGCAGAAAGCCGGTTTCCGTTCGGCGCTGGAGCTTTTGTATCTGCTCGAAGACTGTCTGCGGGAGCAGGATGCCTGAAAACGGGAGAAGATGTCGAATAGAATGAGAGCGGGATCTATGAAGGAAGAAAAAAAGATCAGAAAAAAATTAAAATTGAGGATTTGCTGCCTAGGGATCCGGTCCGCGTCGATCTCGATGCGATTCTCGATTATGTCCAGGGGAAAGCAGTTCTTGTGACGGGAGGAGGAGGCTCCATCGGCAGCGAGATCTGCCGACAGTTAGCTGGCCACGGTGTCGGTCATCTGATCATTTTTGATATTTATGAAAACAATGCATACCAGATCCAGAAATCGCTGGAATGGGAGTTCCCGAGGCTTCACATGACGGTGCTGATCGGTTCGGTGCGGGATGAACGGCGGCTGCAGTCGATGTTTTCCCGTTACCGGCCGGATATCGTCTTTCACGCAGCGGCGCACAAGCATGTGCCCTGATGGAGGACAGTCCGAACGAGGCGATCAAAAATAACGTGATCGGAACCTTAAAGACGGCGCGCACGGCAAGCCGGTATCACGTAAAAAAATTTATTCTGATTTCGACAGACAAGGCGGTCAATCCGACGAACATCATGGGAGCGAGCAAACGGCTCTGCGAGATGGTGATCCAGATGATTGGAAAACACAGCACCACGGAGTTTGCGGCGGTGCGTTTTGGAAATGTACTTGGCAGCAACGGCAGCGTCATTCCGCTGTTCCGCCGCCAGATTGAGCACGGCGGGCCGGTGACGGTGACGCATCCGGACATCATCCGTTATTTTATGACGATTCCGGAGGCGGTCAGTCTGGTGCTCGAGGCGGGCGCGTATGCGAAAAACGGCCAGATTTTTGTCCTGAACATGGGAGATCCTGTCCGAATTGCGGACCTTGCGAAAAACATGATCCGCCTTTCCGGGTATGAGCCGGGAGTGGAAATCGAGATCAAGTACATTGGCCTGCGGCCGGGCGAAAAGCTGTATGAGGAGCTGCTGATGAATGAGGAGGGGATGCAGACGACAGAAAACACCCGCATTTTTATCGGCCGGCAGATTGCTTTTGATGAGACGGTATTCCGAAAACAGATGAAAGAACTCGAGCGGGCGGCGGAAAACGAATGTCCGGACATCTGCGAGAGGGTAAAGAGAATGGTGCCGGAATATCAGTACGAAGGAGAAAAGAAGCATGACGGACCTTCATATACATATTCTGCCGGGGGTTGACGACGGTTCCCCGAATCTGTCCACATCCCTTGAGATGGCGGAAATTGCGGCAAAGAGCGGAGTGCGTATCCTTGCTGTGACACCGCATGCAAACCAGACGGGAATCGAGGGCGTGGAGGATGGGTATGTCAATTACGATTAGGAGCAGCTTTTGGAGCTGTTTTACCGTCTGGAACAGGAAATCCGGAAGGAACACATCCCGATCAGCCTGGTGCGCGGCATGGAAATTATGAGCATCGGGCCGCTTAACGAAAAAATCAAAGAGAGAAAGCTGATACCGCTTCATGAAAGCCGCTATTATCTGATCGAGGTGCCGTTTGACATGGCACCGGACGGGATCAGAAGGCGGCTGATGGAATTTCCGGCCATGGGAAAGATCCCGGTGCTGGCACATCCGGAGCGGTATTTCTGCGTGCAGGATTCGCCGGAGCTTCTGTATGAGTTCCGGGAAATGGGCGCAGTTCTGCAGATGAACAAAGGAAGCGTATTTGGAAGATTTGGAAAAGAAGCAGAGCGGACAGCACAGTATCTGCTGGAAAACCGTCTGGCAGGCTGTGCGGCAAGCGATGCACACCGCGCCAATTACCGGACACCGGACATGAGACCGATCCGGGAAATTCTGTCGAAGTGGTACGGCGAATCGTATGCGGAGCTTCTGCTGAAGGTAAATCCAAGGAGAATTCTGGAGAACCGGCCGGTTCTGTATGAGCCGTCTCCGGAACGAAGGCGGAAAAGACGCTGGTTTGTCTGAAAAACGAAAGGAGACATCAAAAGGATATGCACAAAATGAGAGCGGCTGTTCTGATTTTATTTCTTGCCTCATCGCTCGCGTTTGGCGGGTGCCTGATGCGGCAGCGAACCGGAAAAGACGGGAAAGGGCCAGAGATTTCGATGGATAACAGTGAAATTTCGGTCAGTATCCACGCGGATGAGGCGGAGCTTCTGTCCGGCGTGACGGCGTACGATGCGAAGGACGGCGATGTGACGGATTCGCTTGCGGTAGAACATATTTCCAACTTTATCGAAAAAGGGCGGCGGAAAATCAGCATCGTTGCCTTTGATTCGGACAACAATGTCACCCACGCGGAACGGGAAATGGTCTATAACGACTATACATCGCCGGTCTTTTCTCTGGATGGGCCGCTCCGGTTCAGTGTGAATGCAGATGACCTGACGGAAGGACTTTCCGCAGAGGACTGTCTGGACGGAACGATTACGGACCGCATCCGGCTCTCGTATCAGGATGAGATCAGCAGCACGCCCGGCTGTATCAGGTAACGTATTCTGCTGCCAACCGTGCCGGTGATGTGACGAGTCTTCCGGTGACGGTGGAACTCTACGACCCGGCGGAGGAGAGCGGAAAGCCGCAGATTACCTTAAGCGAGTATCTGATCCATCTGGAACTGCAGCAGGCGTTCGATCCGAAGGATTATCTGGAGCAGGTGAATGTGGATCAGATGACGTATGAAAAAGGAGAGGACGATGAACTTCACGCGGTTTCCGCGGAAGACAAGATCCTTGGGGAAGAAAAACTTTCCATAGAGAATCCGGTTGACACCGGAAAGGAAGGTGTCTATGAAGTAACGTATACTGTGACATCGGAGGAGGGACAGACAAGCTCCATCCGCCTGATTGTCTGGGTCAATGAATGAGGAGGTTCCAGATGGGAGAATACGACAGAACAGGAAACGGACAGAACGGCGAAGCAGACTGGGATCTTCGGAGCATTCTGTGTGATATGGCAAAAAACTGGTGGATCATCCTTCTGATTGCCTGTTCGGCGGCGATGATAACCTACACGGTGCTGACGGCAGTCCATCGGGATCAGTACACGGTGAAAACCACGTTTGCCGTGATGGGGCGCGGCGAGAATGCAAATGCAGCATCGAGCCTTTCTTCGACGTATGAGATGACGCAGAAATTTCAGGCGATTCTGGAAAACAATATTTTAAAGAAAAAAGTGATGGAGGAGCTGGGATGCTCATCCTTTCCGGCGGACATGAGCGCTTCAATTGTGCCGGAATCCAATTTAATGGAGCTTTCCGTGACAGCCGATTCGCCGGAAACAGCCTTTCGGGTACTGCGGTCGGTGCTGAAGAATTACACAACCATTTCAGATTATATTATTCCCAATGTAGTATTGGAGACACTGCAGCAGCCGCAGGTTTCCGGCAATCCGTCGAACCGGATTCCGACGGAAAAGTACGCTGCAATGGCATTTCTGGCGGCCGCGCTTGGTACGGCGGCGCTGGTGGGCTTCTTTTCCTTTCTGCGGGATACCGTCAAAAATGAAACGGAATTTGGCCGCAAGATTGATGCGGATCTGCTGGGAACCGTGTACCATGAAAAAAAGAGGAAAAACAGCTCCATGCTGATCACGAATCCGGCGCGGAGTTTTCCCTATGTGGAATCCCTGAAGCGCATTGCTTCCCGTGTGCGCGGAAGACTCGACCGGAGAGGGGGAAAAGTGCTGCTGGTGACCAGTGTGGCGGAAAATGAAGGAAAGTCGACGCTTGCCGCCAATCTGGCGCTTGCCCTTTCAGAGGAACAGAACCGTGTCCTTCTGCTGGACTGTGATTTTTGTCAGCCGGCGCTGTATAAGATTTTTGAACTTCCGCAAAAGGCCGGAAAAGATTTCGGACAGGTAGCAGTCGGAAAGGAGTCGGCGTCCAGCGTTTTTGAAAAATACAAGGACACGAATGTTTACATGGGCATCTGCCGGGAACGGCTGGAGGAACCGTCGGAAGCAGTCGGTGGTGAAATTTTCCGGCGGATTCTGGATACGTGCCGGACAAACATGGATTATATTATTCTGGATACGCCGCCGATGGGCGCGGCCGCGGATGCGGAGGAGCTTGTGGAGCTGGCTGATGGTGCGGTTCTTGCCGTTCGGCAGGACGGCGTGCTGACACGGGACATCAACGATGCCATCGACGCGCTGAACCAGAAAGAAGAAAAGGTCATCGGCTGTGTGTTCGGCAATGTTTATCCGAGATTCGGCGAGCGGATCGGAGGCAGCTATGGTTACGGTTACGGATACGGCGCCTATAGCAGGGCAGAACGATGAGAGGGAGCAAAAGAGCATGAACAGAGAAACGTATGAAACCTATTCCGTAGCGGAACCAGAGAAAATAGATCTGATCGCCTTTCTGGCTGAGTATTTCCAGGCGTTCCAGAAATTTTTCTTTGGTGTGCTGGCACTTGTAATCCTTGCAGGAGGCGGCTCCTTTCTGACGGCAAAGCTGCGGTATCAGCCGGTCTATGAGGCATATACATCGTTCGTGGTCGGATCGAACCGTGCGGTCGGTTATTCTTATTACGATAATGTAACGGCAGAGCAGCTTGGAAAGACCTTTCCGTATCTTGTGACAAGCGGCGTACTGAAGGATGTTGTAGCGCGGGATCTTGGAATCGGGGCGGTGACATCAGAAATTCAGGCGAGCGTGATGGAAAATACCAATCTTTTTACTATCCGTGTGCGGGACGCGTCACCGGAGACGGCGTATCGGGTGATGAAATCCGTTATCACGAATTATCCGGAGGTGGCAGAGTATATCATTGGTGCGACGACACTGACGGTGGTGGATGAAAGCGGTGTTCCGGCAGTGCCGGTTAACAGCCAGGATGCGTTGCGGGCCGGCACGTATGGTGCAGCAGCAGGACTTGCAGCGGCCTTCCTGCTGCTGTTCCTCTATGTGAGAACAAGAAAAACCATCCATTGGGCGGATGATATTAAGAAGCTGACGAATGCGGCATTCCTTGGAAATCTGCCGCAGGCGAAGATCAAAAAAAGAAGCAGCGTAAAGGAACAGACCATTACCATCTGCAATCCAAAAGTGCCGGATGCCTTCAAAGAGGCGGTGCAGCTGATCCGGACAAGGACGGAGGACAGAATAATTGGAAAAAGTGACTGTCCGGTCCTTCTTGTGACGAGTGCCGTGCCGGGGGAGGGAAAGACGACGGTTGCCGTGAACCTGGCGGAGGCGTTTGCGAAGAAGAAATACCGCGTAGTACTGCTGGACGGAGATCTGCGGAATCCTTCGGTGATGAAGTGTATGGGACTGATCGGACGGAAAGAGCGTGGAATTGCTGCCGTGCTGAAGGGACAGATGGATTGGGAGGAGCACTTACCGACTGCGGGATCTGACGCTGAAAATCCTGCCGGGAGCGGGAAGCACGCAGAATCCTGCAGGGCTGCTGCGCTCGGTACGGATGAAGACCATGATCGAAAGCCTGAAAGAAGAGGCCGATCTTCTGATCATCGACACGCCGCCGTGCGGAGTGCTTTCGGATGCGGCACTGTTCGGCGGAATTGCCGACGGAGCAGTTCTCGTGGTACATCAGGGAACAACGAAAGACCGGGAAGTCCGGCGCGCGCTGGAATTTTTCGAGGATTCGCAGATTCCGGTCTGCGGCTATGTGCTGAACGGCGTGCAGGAGGGCACGACGGGCTACGGATACAGCAGCTATGGCAGCTACGGGTATGGAAAATATGGTTACGGTTACGGAAAGTACGGCTATGGGAAAGAAAAGGAACGCCGGAACAGTGACCGGACAGCAAGGGAGCAGGGAGGAAAAGCATGAGGGAGAAGAAAAAAGGAGTTTATCAAAAGTATCTGAAAAATCTGTTGGACCGTCTGCTGGCGCTTGTGGGAACGGCAGCATTATCGTGGTTGCTGCTGGGAGTCGGCATTGCAGTCCGCCTGGATTCTCCGGGACCGGTGCTGTTCCGGCAGAAGCGGGTGGGCCGGAACGGGCAGTATTTTTACATATACAAGTTCCGCACGATGCGTATCGACACGCCGCATGATATGCCGACACATCTGCTGAACCATCCCGATTTCTTTATCACAAGAGTCGGACGCTTTCTCAGGAAAACATCCCTCGATGAGCTGCCGCAGCTCTTCAATATTTTAAAAGGCGACATGGCGCTCGTCGGTCCGCGTCCGGCGCTCTGGAATCAGGAGGATCTGATCTCTGAGCGGGAGCGGTACGGCGCAAACAGTGTCCGTCCGGGCCTCACCGGCTGGGCACAGATCCATGGGCGGGATGAACTTCCGATCCGGGAGAAAGCGGAACTGGACGGATATTATGTGCATCACATTGCATTAGGAATGGATCTCGAATGCCTCTGTAAGACAGCCGGCGCGGTACTGCGGCAGGATGGAATTCATGAGGGAATGATGGAAAACAGATGGCAGTAAATGGGGAAGAGAGAAGAAAAAAGTAAAAGCAAAGTGGATGCTGTCGAAAACGAAAGAAAATTACTGGAAAATAATGAGAAAAGTAATTGCATATTAATGGGAAGATGATATAATTTACAAAAGAAATAATGAAATAAGTAATTAAATGATGCGGGATATTACATGAAACGGGAAAGAGCAATGAAAAAACGACTTCTGATTGTAACAAACCATTCGTATATGTTCTGGCAGTTTCGAAGAGAACTGGCGGAAGCATTGCAGAAAGAGTATGAAGTGATTCTGGCGATGCCATTTGTCGGGCATGAAGAAGATTTCCAGAACATGGGAATCCAGTGCATTCCAATATCCATGAACCGCCGTGGGGTGAATCCATTTACGGAAGCAAAGCTGCTATGGGATTATGAGCGTCTGCTGAAAAAAGTGAAACCAGATCTTATACTCACCTATTCCATAAAACCGAATATCTACATAGGCCTGCTCAGCGGTCAAAAGCAAATTCCGTATTATGCCAATGTACAGGGGTTGGGAACAGCATTTCAAAAACCAGTCTTAACTGGGCTTGTTACAATTTTATATCGAAAAGCGTTCCAAAAAGTGAAATACGTCTTTTTTGAAAACAAAGAAAATGCCAGTGAATTTTGTAAAAGAAAAATCATATCCGCCGATCGCCAGATCGTCCTGGCCGGGGCAGGAATTAATCTGGAAAGATACAAAATGCAGCCTTATCCGAAGCACACACGAATCCATTTCCTGTATCTTGGACGAATTATGAAAGAAAAAGGAATCGACGAACTGTTTTATGCCGTCCGGCATCTGAAAAAAGAAAACGAAAACTTTGTCCTTGATCTGGTTGGTTTTTTTGAAGATGAATACAAAGAGCAGGTAAAAGAACTGGAAAAACACAGCATCGCCCATTTCTACGGCTTTCAGTCGGATCCACGTCCGTTTTACATAGAAGCAGACTGCGTAGTGCTCCCCAGTTACCATGAGGGAATGAGCAATGTCCTTTTAGAAGCCGCCGCCACAGGCCGCCCAGTCATCACAAGCAATATTCCGGGGTGCAGGGAGAGCGTAGAAAATGGGAAAAGCGGTCTGCTGGTTGAGGTAAAAAATAAAGAGATGCTGTATGACGCAATGAAAGAGATGCTGCATTGCAGCAGAGAAGAACGAGAGCAGATGGGACAGGCGGGGAGAGAGAAGATGGAGAGAGAGTTTCGGAAAGAAGTTGTGGTGGAGAAAACAGTGCAGAGTCTGCGAGAGGATGAAAAAAGAGACTTTTAGTAAAACAAAAGGAGAGATGTGAAAGATGTCCATAACGAACTATTGGTTTCAATTAATTTGGATTTTGACAGCAGGGATAATTCTGACAAGATTTCTGCCGAAAAAGCAGGAGATCGTTATGGGAAGGACCGAAGAAAGATGGCAGATGGCACCGGCGGTGCTGCTGGTGATTCCGTACATAATAGCAGCAGCATTACGATCTGATAATTTTGGAGATACCTATGCATACCGGAGAGTTTTCAGCGAAGCACCGAATAGGATAGCTGAGCTCCCATTCTATCTTCAGGGAATAAAAAAAGATAAAGGTTTTTCCGTTTTCATGGTGGTTTTCAAAAGCTTTATTGGAAATTCATCTGTTTGTTTTTTTCTGATCATAGCTGCAATACAAATGTTATGCATGGCATTTATCTACCGGAAATATAGTGAAAACTATTGGATGAGTATATTTATTTTTGTTGCAGGAACGGATTACATGTCCTGGTGTCAGAATGGTATTCGCCAGTTTTTGGCAATTGCAATTATTATGGCGGGATTTCCATTGCTTCTGAAAAGAAAATATGTACACTGACAGTAATTATCCTGTTAGGGCAACGTTCCATGCGTCAGCGCTTCTTATGGTACCGATTATCTTTATTGTGCAGGGGAAAGCATGGAATAAAAAGAGTGTGCTGTGTATTTTAGGATGCATTTTAATACTGATATTTGTAAACAGGTTTACAGATGGGATGAACGATGCGCTGTCAAATACACAGTATTCTAATATGGTAACGGACTGGAAAGAGTGGGAGGATAATGGAACCAATCCAATCAGAGTATTCGTCTATTCTATTCCTATGATTTTTTCTGTGGTTGGACGCAGGCAGATCAAAGAAGCGGATAACCCGGTAATTAACATTATGACAAACTTCTCAATCCTAACAAGTGGAATTGCAGTTGTATCGATGAAAACTTCCGGTATATTCATAGGACGGCTGATTTCCTATGGATCTGTGTATTCTGCGTCCATTTTGCTTCCCTGGGAAATGGAAAATATTTTTACAGAGAATTCGGCGAAAATTATAAAAAGTGCTGCTGTTTTGGGATATATTGGATTCTTTTATTATCAGATGCATTTTATATGGGGGCTTATATGAAAAATCCAGAGATCAGTGTAATTATGGGAATGTATAACTGTGCGGATACGCTGTCAGAAGCAATTGAATCGATTTTAAACCAGACAATGAAAGAATGGGAG